>OCHL01000007.1_pt1 | contig 263714 bp, 201 predicted proteins | sample 1538421 | NCBI WGS metagenome assembly OCHL01 (sample SAMN04571690, study PRJEB22368) | human gut metagenome | biome: human gut; material: stool | host: Homo sapiens | place: Luxembourg | collected 2012-06-01 | reverse complement strand
AAAGTTGTTCCTTTGTCAACACCATAAGTCTACTCTTTTTTAGTTTTTGTTGGTTTGCCTCTACAAATCTAAAAAATCTGTAGACTTTTTTATTTATTCCTCCCTAGACACACTATTTGGAACAGTATCAAAATTTTCAAGAATAACACAATAAAATACGCTCCTAAGAATAGTAACTGGAGAATTCAGATTAAAGGAGAAGCTGATGATGGCACGAAAATGACATATCTATCAAGCCCCCGTTTGGGAATTCCTGGAGGGTTGACAAGAAAAATCTTAATTTTTGAGAAAACAGACGTAATAGATAGGTATGTTCTTCATATCTTTGAAGAAGGAGAATTAGAATACTGGAAGTCTATTTCATCAGATTGGGCGAATATGGGGAACAAAAATGGAAGGACTTACGGCTATCTCAATTAAGAGATAGCCGTAAAATAATATAAGAGTTGCTCTATTCGTTCAGGTGTATATAAATTAGGATACTTCTTTGCTATATATTCCAATTCACAATTATTTAAGCCATAAATAAAGCCGACTATACTATCAAGTTGAACAAACAAATCTTCACGATTATTTGCCTTAACTTCTTGAACATCTAACCCACTCCAAAGACTGTTCATACGATTATCGGCAGACAAGAAAGTATAACATATATTTAACAATCTATTGAAGATTGTCATATTTTTCTTATTTATTGTCAATTCGAGCTGTGGAATAGGAATTTGTTTAATAATAGTTTGAGTTAAATCAATGCCAGTCAATTTGTTTTTAATCACAAAATCAAAAATCACAGAGTTAAATAAACAAGATAAATATATTAACTCTTCCACCCTTGTCGTAATTAAAAACTGAACTGATTGAGATGCAGGAATAAATGGTAATATTGTAGCTACACAGGCTCTACTATTAGATGACGAAGTAAGGCTATGCCATGCTAACATATACTTCGCGCTGTAATTCTTCGAAATCTTTTCCCATTTTTCTTTTTTAATAAAGAATCTAGATACAGGTTTTATTCCATTAGACTTATCTTTTAGTGTGAGTTTTTTTGTTGAGGCCTTACTTTTATATCTATCCTCTATTTTAACATCATTAAAGCCAGAATACATACCGTCAAAGGACGAAAAAAACTTACCTTCATATACAGGAATATTATCATCTTGCGGAATTTTATCTAGATATTTTACATGTGTTGTAAAATGAACAATCCTTCCATACTTTAAATCTGGATACATTTGCCCAATAGTTTTACAACTACGGTATAATTTTAATATAAGTTTGAGATTATCAAAACACGAAATGTTCGGAAGCATTTTCGTTTCAGGATTTATTAAGCTTAAATCAATATGACTTAAGTCGAGACATGATGTTTCTATATCTGCTATAGATGTCAAATTCATTCCTACACGAAACGCATGTTGCTCATTATTGCAACCTAAAATCAAAAAACAATATTTTTCGCGACTATCTATATCAAAGTATTTATTAGAATTTATGAAATCATAAACCGCAACAATATTATTCTTTATTTTCATAAAAAATTTCTTATTCACAGGTGAGAGAATGGAAGAACTCTTAATAATAATTCCAACAACACCATGTTCACGCATTTGTTGAAAACAAGAGTCAGCGAACAAAGTACTAGTATTTAACTCTCCAACAGAAGAATAAGTAAAATATTTTGATTTTTTAATTCGCTTTTTACACAATTCAAGATTTAAGCGATAGTCATCTACATAAGATTTTAATTCCATATTGAGTTTTTCACTCGTTTCTATTGATTTTGCTAGATCAAACTTAAAATTCGTTTGTAAAACTTGTTCTGAGAACTGCGCATAAAATTTTTTTTCTTCAAAACGAATTTTCTCCCACGGCGGATTACCAAGAATAATATCATATTCTGTTAAGAAATCAGAACCTACCGCTAAAGACGGATGATATATATAGCCTTTCATACTTAACGCTATCTTCTCTACAGTTACAGGTTCCGAGCTTCCATCATGAATCAAAAAATTTGCATGATAAAAATGCCTAGAAAGAATTTGGTAGTTTTTTAAGTTATTACTTAGATCTAGAATATTTAATTTAGCAAGTTCGAGTGCAATAAAATCGACATCACATGCATATAGATTAGGCACTAAGACATCGATACTAACATTAGGTAAGTACTTAGATATTAATTTTAAAGCCGAGATAAGAAAAACCCCTGCCCCACAAGAAAAATCTACAATTTTAGCTTTTTCTAAACTATCTACACTATTCTTTTGTATATAGTATTCAATACTTGTTTGTGTTAAGTAAGACACAAGTTCATGAGGTGAATAATAACTACCTAATTGATTTCTTAATCCTTTACCCGCAACAACTTCAAAACCTACAGTATCAATAGATAGCATTTGTTCATAAGTATCTCCCATTTCTGATATGACCAGTTCATCTAATGGGAAATTGATTCTTTGCTTTTCTTGGGGCGTTAAATTAATAATTAACTCAGCAATATAACAATTACCACCAACTACTTGTTCAAGCCACATTGCTCCAGAAACAAGATCAATGATTGACTTATCCTTGTTCTTACAAAATAATGATACTATAATTGCAGCTCGAGCTATTAACTTAGCGCGATAAATCAACTCAGGCTTTATAGATTCTTCTTCTTGATGATATAACTCTAGCAAACCTTTTAATAACTCTATATAGTAAGTTATAGCAGTATTATTCATTCTATAGTCAGTATTGGTTTATTAAAAAAAACTTTGATGTGTGTATCCTCCAATACAGTGGCTAACATTTTCTCATTAACGCCCAACTGATGAAATATCAAAGGATATCTAACTCTAATTAGGTCATTAAGTTTTCCTAGATTTATAGAAACCGATGATGCTACATGCGTTAAATCATCAATACCACATAAATGAAGAATTATCTTGTGAATTAGATCATATTTGTAAAGTTCAATTGTTTTATTTAATTCACAAACACGATTATATATGCATTCAATCAATCGACTACAAGGAGATTTTGTTAGGAAAGAAAGAATTTCAAGACAATTTTCGCTACCAATGAGCTTCCCTTCAACTTTTCTACCAAAAGGGAAACAGGATGCCCCTAACATCTTTGAAAGGTACAAATCTAGTATTTTAATATTTACATGGCAAGAAACATCTTCATATTCCTCATAACCTGACATATACTTAAGATAATCTTGCTTCAAACGCTTGCTTAGTCTATATTTTGATAAAATTATTGAATCAATAAGTCTTTCAGCAACTAATCGTTCATACATATTTTGAAAATCTAGTCTTATACAAGACTCTATGTATGACTGTACATTAGTAATTGTACTATAATCTACATGTTTATACTCAGAATTAGGTAATTTATTCCGCAAATATGCAAATTTTAAATTCAAGCACATCTGAGACAAAGCTTTAATTTCATCATTTTCTAAAATACCTCTTGCAACAGGAAGTTTTTGGATATATCCTGCACTTATTGTAAATTTGGGATTAATGATTTTCATGAAATATGACGCCAATTTTGAATTCAAAAAGGCCAAATGACAGAGAACATCTCCTTTTAACACCTTAATCCCTGGACCTGAAGCAATAAAAACCTGATCTTGCAATTTAATCCTAACACTAAGTCCCAGTGTCCCTGTATCACTAAAAACTAATTGGGTAAATGGTATTTCTTTAGAATTCCTGAGCACACCTCCTTGTTGTTTTTTGATAAGTTCACCTCTTTCACCCCACTTAACCTTATAAAAGTTAAGACCCTCCCATTTGCTAAAACCTCCTCCTTTACTAGCTAGTCTCCATTCAGAAGTGTTAATCTCCCAAATGTATTTAACCATTGTTTGATTGTTCCCCGTAGATGTCCCCTGCATACATTTGGCATAATCTCCGTATTTTGGATATTTTTCAATCAGCTGAAGATCCTCAACTAATTGATAATTAAACTCAAATTTATTATTCCTCTTAAATTCCCTTGTATCAACATTATATACCGGATAAGTACCTGTTCTTATTGCATCAATCTTTTCAGATAAAGATAAAGATCTCAGATTTCCAAAGGAAGACAATAACTTAGCAAAACGGCTATCATTTTTTGTAAATATAGCCAATACTATATTTGTTTTTTCGCCATTAATATGCTTAAAAGCATTACTGCCCAAATCTATACAGTTAAGTAGACTGAAGTTATTTAACAAATACAGTCTAAACTCTTTAAGTGAAGAAAGGTTCATCCAACCATTTTGAGCAACAACAGCCAATGTATCATCTTTCCTTAAACTCTCCATCATTTTTAACATAAAAGAGAAACACATATCTCCCTTAGTTATTGGCAATTGCGTTTGAAGATAAGACTTTAGGCATGAATCCATGTCTCTATTTCCCATAAATGGAGGATTTGTCACATAAACGATATGCTTGCTTCCTGATCTTGCAATATTTAAAATACTTTCAAAACTTTCTCCCCCAATAGTATTAGAACGCACTTTATTACTAAAAAATCCTTTATAGTCACTTGTTTGACCTCCAAAATTATATATATTATCTACTGAATCATAACCGTCTTTATTATAAGCTAGCAAAAATAGAGATAGACTAGCTATTTCGGACAACTCTAAATCTAAATCATACCCAAGAATATTATTATTAAAAATTTCACATGATATCTCGTTCGTAGTTGTCCCCTTACTATAATACCAATTATAAAGTCTTACATATATAAAAGCTAAGAAGTTTCCTCCACCAGACGCAGGATCAACAAATAGGACATTTTCCATATCACTATATATTTCGAAGATTCTGTCTAGAAGATATTCGATCATATAACTATCTGTAAAAAACTGGGTTTGATATAGCAGTTCTTTACCAGACTTTTTATTTATTTCTACCTTTTTCGATATAAGAGTATTTAATAAATAAGATTTAATATGCTGATAAATATCAGATATAACAATTACTTTCTCTGCTTCCTCACTATGCGAAAAAGAACGAAGGATAGTTGCTATATCAGAACTCGAAGTTCCTATTTTCTTTTCTATAGATTCATAGATCTTAATAAGTCTAGGATATTTACGATTAAGTATATTATAAAATAAAGCTGGACTTTCTTTATCTGTACAATGGTCATTTTGAGAAAGTATGGCATACTTAATTGATATATATACACTAAGCTCATAAACTTTATTATTCTCAAAGCTTATTTCAAAGGTTTCAGATAAAATATCAACTAATTTTGTTATTTGATTGTTCATTTATCTAATATATCATTAATATTTACACTATAATGTCCCATAGCTTCCAGGCATTGGATTAAAAAAGTTGCACTAAACGTACCTCTACTAATTTTGCTATTAATACTTGACAAAGTGTAATTATAACCTTTGGACAACAATAACCTATGAAGTTCCTCAGTAGAAATGCCATCTTTAAGCATTTCTATTTTGAGAAATGTTTTTGCTTTATTATTATTCATCCTATATTTTTTGTTGTAAAAATAACAAAATATTCTCATATATGCGAGAATAAATGCATATATGAGAATTTCAACACTAAAATCAAACTTTTACCTAACGCGATATGAGATCAAGTTATCATTACTATTTTACTTCTTTGAATCAGAAGGAAGTTACAATCTTTATTAACTTTACTTTGAGATAATTGTCTATTTTGCGGTAATGTTATATCATGTTTCTCCAATACTATTTCAAATAGTGCATTATTCGCAGATAATGCTTTTAATTCCAAGGCCTTAATTTTAACCAATTATTAAACCATATGTTTTAATAATTTTTATACTAGTAGTATTCGCTAGATGTATCCCTCAAATAAGCATTCTTACTATAACCTACAACATAATCTTTCCAACTTATGTCATTTGGATATAGATTCTTTGTACATTTATCAATATCAATGCTTCATCTTACTTGATTAACTTTGCATTTATCACTAATAACCCTCAATAAAAAACTTTTTCAACATCAGCACCTCTTTTTCAATAAAAAACAGGAGAAAATATAACATCTTTAGCTTACAAGAGTACTGAAACAGTGACAGTTTTGGTCTACAAATCTGTTTCACCCACCAAATCTACCAGCAAATATTCCATTCAAAAGCTACTCAGAGACAGATTGCCGTAAGGTAATAGATAAAATTAAGGGAAAAATGCTAAATTTGTATAGAGCGCGATAATAAAAAGCATCTACTCATTTTTTACTTAGAACGGAATCTTCACTAAACTGAACTTGACATCCATACCATGCAAGAGAGCCCCATATTGAACCAATCAGCCGAAACCGGAGCTGCCGAGTCGTCGAATACGACCCGCGCAAGCAGTCGCTCTTCGCTTCGGTATGGTCCGCTGCGTTATGCGGTTGTGGATGTTGAGATTGGACTGACAGACCACCGGATCCACGACATCGGGGCGCTCCGCTACGATGGGGCTATCTTTCATAAAGCCTCAAAAGAGGAGCTGCTACCCTTTCTCGAGCGTGTGGAGTATCTCTGCGGACACAACATCATCCACCACGATGCCAAATACCTCTTCGAGGATCAACCGATTCCCTGGCGGCTGGTCGACACGCTTTACCTCTCGCCCCTACTCTTTCCCGAACGTCCCTATCATCGGCTTGTAAAGGATGATAAATTGGTCAGCGATCAGATGAACAACCCGGTCAACGACTGTGAGAAGGCCCGTGATCTGCTTCTGGACGAGATGGCCCGTTGGGATGCATGGCCCGAACAGAAACGGAGACTCTTTGCCGCGCTGCTGAGGGGGCAGCCGGAGTTCGACGGATTTCTCGATTTGATGGGTGCCGGCCCGAAGGATTGTAACCTCAGCGAACAAATCGCAACTGTCTACCGAGGCCGCATCTGCCAGAACGTCGAACTCGAACCATTGATCGAACACTACCCCTGCGAACTGGCCTATGCATTGGCGCTGATCGACACAACCGATCACCGCTCCATCACGCCGGGATGGGTACTACATAACTACCCGAGCGTGGAGTTCGTCATCAAAAAGCTGCGCCACACCCCCTGCCTTACAGGCTGTGCCTACTGCAACGCCCAACTCGACGTCCACCGCAGCCTCAAGTCGCTGTTCGGCTACGATGCTTTCCGTACCTACGAAGGCGAGCCTCTCCAGGAGCGGGCGACACAGGCGGCCGTCGAAGGACGTTCACTGCTGGCAATCTTCCCGACCGGTGGCGGAAAGTCACTCACCTTCCAGCTGCCGGCTCTTATGGCAGGACGCTCAGTTCACGGACTCACGGTGGTGATCTCACCCCTGCAGTCGCTGATGAAGGACCAGGTGGATAACCTCGCCGAACGGGGCATCACCGAGGCCGTCACCATCAACGGCATGCTGGATCCCATCACGCGGGCACTGGCCATCGAAAAGGTACAGGATGGAACGGCCGCACTGCTCTACATCTCACCCGAGATGCTACGATCGGCTACGATCGAACGCATCCTCCTTGCCCGCAACGTCGTCCGCTTCGTCATCGACGAGGCTCACTGTTTCTCGTCGTGGGGCCAGGACTTCCGGGTCGATTACCTCTATATCGGCCACTTCATCCGCAAATACCAGCAGAAAAAGGGAAGCAAACTTCCGATCCCGGTCTCCTGCTTCACCGCCACGGCCAAACAGAAGGTAATCCAGGACATCCGCGACTACTTCAAACAGACGCTGGATCTGAATCTGGAGCTCTTCGCCTCGAAGGCCACACGCACGAACCTGAGTTATTCGGTGCTGCACGTCGACAACGACGAAGAGAAATACCAGCGACTGCGTGAACTCATTGCCGACTCACAATGCCCAACCATCGTCTATGTCTCGCGAACCCGCCGAACCCGGGAATTGGCTTCACGCCTCACCCACGACGGCTTCCGGGCCCTTCCTTTCAACGGCAAGATGGACTCCGACGAGAAAATCACCAACCAGGAGGCCTTCATGAACGACCAGGTGCGCATCATCGTCGCCACGTCGGCCTTCGGCATGGGCGTGGACAAGAGCGACGTGGGGCTGGTGGTCCATTACGACATCTCCGATTCGCTGGAGAACTACGTCCAGGAGGCGGGGCGCGCCGGCCGCAACCCCCATCTGCATGCCCGCTGCTACGTCCTCTACGGTGACAACGACCTGGACAAACACTTCATCCTATTGAACCAGACGAAGCTGAGTATCGGCGAGATCCAGCAGGTATGGAAGGCGGTGAAGGAGCTTACACGCCAGCGCATGCGGGTCAATTCGTCGGCACTGGAGATCGCGCGTCAGGCCGGGTGGGACGGTTCGGGCCCCGACATCGAAACCCGGGTACGAACCGCGCTGGCGGCACTCGAACAAGCCGGCTACCTCGAACGGGGCAACAACGTTCCGCACGTCTACGCCACGGGCATCACCGTGCGGAATCTCGACGAAGCCCGGCGACGGCTGACGGCCTCACCACTGTTCGACAGCAAAGAGACCGAACAGGCGGTCCGCATCATCAAGTCTCTCATCTCGAAAAAATATATCGCCAAGGCGCAGGACTCGGAGGCCGAATCGCGAATCGACTATCTGGCCGATATTCTGGGCATGAGCAAGCGCGAGGTGATCTCCGCCGTGGAGCGCATGCGCCAGGAGGGGATCCTGGCCGACAGCAAGGATCTGTCAGCCTACCTGCTCGGAACGGGCGATTCGGAACGCAAGTCGCAGCAGCTGCTCGAGCGCTTCATCCAGCTCGAACGCTACCTGCTACATCGCATTCCGGAGGAGGGGCTCAGCATCTCCTGCAAACAGCTGAACGAGGATGCCATCCAGGAGGGAATCGGCACCTCCAAGGAGAAGGACATCCGCACCCTGCTCTATTTCCTTACGGTCAAGGGATACCTCCGCAAACAGGAGGATGCAGATCACAACCTGCAACTTCGGCGACAGACCGACCTACGGTCGACGGAGGCCAGGTCCGACAAACGGACCGAGATCTGCCGCTTTGCCATCGGATGGCTCTACCGCCAGGCCGCCGAGTTGTCGCGTACACTCGCGCAACCCAACGCCACCGGGCAGGAACACACCGTAGCGGACAATGCCGTGCAGTTCTCGATCGTCGAGTTGCTGAATCAATTCAAGGCCGATAACCGGACGATGCTCTTCGGGCGGAACGACCTGCAGCTGGGCGAGGTCGAGGAGGCACTCCTCTACCTCTCGAAGATCGGGGCGCTGAAGCTCGAAGGAGGCTTTCTGGTCCTCTACAACGCGATGGACATCCGCCGGATCAAGGACAACAAGTCGCGCTACAAGGTCGACGACTACCGGCTGCTCAACGCCTTCTACAAGCAGAAGATCCAGCAGGTCCACATCGTGGGCGAGTATGCCAATCTGATGGTCAAGGACTACAACGCGGCGCTGCAGTTCGTACAGGACTACTTCCAAATGGACTACCGGCGCTTCATTGCGAAATACTTCCGCGGCGAGCGCATCAACGAGATCCAGCGTAACCTGACGCCCCAGAAATACGAACAGCTCTTCGGGGCGCTCTCTCCGCGACAGATGGAGATCATCTCCGACAAGGAGTCCCACTGCATCGTGGTTGCGGCTGGACCCGGTAGCGGCAAGACCCGTGTACTGGTCCACAAACTGGCATCGCTGCTCCTGCTCGAAGATGTCAAGCATGAACAGCTGCTGATGCTCACCTTCTCGCGTGCGGCGGCCACGGAGTTCAAACAGCGGCTGATGGCGTTGATCGGCAATGCTGCCCACTTCGTCGAAATCAAGACCTTCCACTCCTATTGCTTCGATCTGCTGGGGCGTATCGGCAACCTCGAAGATGCCCAGGATATTGTATCCCGGGCTGCCCAGATGATCGAACAGGGGGAGGTCGAACCCAATAAGATCGGCAAGACCGTGCTCGTCATCGATGAAGCACAGGACATGGCCGCCGACGAGTATGCCCTCGTAACGGCGCTGATGGCCCGCAACGAGGAGATGCGCGTCATCGCCGTGGGTGACGACGACCAGAACATCTACGAATTCCGGGGATCTGACTCCGGCTACATGTTCCAACTGGCCCAACGACCCGGAGCTCGCCTCATCGAGATGACCGACAATTTTCGCAGTGCCCGTCATCCGGTCACCTTTGCCAACGAGTTCGTCCAATCGATCCCCGGACGGATGAAGCACACGCAGATCCAATCGATGCGCCACGAAGAAGGATGGGTTGGTGTCACCTGCCACACCTCGGCAATCATGTACCGCCCGCTGGTCGACGAACTGCTCCGTAACCGTCATGGGGGTACCTCGTGCGTACTCACCCAGACGAACGACGAGGCGGTCATCCTGACCGGACTTCTGCGCAAGGAGGGCGTCCCGTGCAAACTGATCCAGTCGATGGACGGCTTCCGCTTTTGGAACCTCTCCGAGATGCGATACTTCCTCCGATACCTGGACAAACGGGTGACGACACCCGTGATTCCGGGCGAGCTCTGGGAGGAGGCAAAGCGCGCCACGAGTAAGACCTACGCACGGAGTCAGAATATGGATCTTGTGAAACGCTGCTTCGAACAGTTCGAGCATCTCAACCAAACGAAATACATCAGCGATTTCAAGGAGTTCGTCTTCGAATCGTCGATGGAGGATTTCTGCGATGTTTCGGGCTCCGAGGTGGTGGTATCAACCATTCACAAGGCCAAAGGACGCGAGTTCGACGACGTCTACATGCTTCTAACCGATAACTACACCAAGAATGCGGAGCTAAAGCGCCGCTACTATGTGGGAATCACCCGTGCCAAGAACCGGCTGTTCATTCATACCAACGGACACTGCTTTGACCGACTGACGGCCGACCGTCACGACCGCGACGATCGGAGCTATACCCTACCCGAAGAGATCGTTCTCCAACTCTCCCATCGAGATGTCTATCTGGAGTTCTTCAAGGGAATCAAACGCGAAGTACTGGCACTGCAGAGCGGCGATCGACTGCAATACCGCGACTTCACGCTCTATACCGAGAAAACGGACAGTCCCGTGGCCAAACTTTCAGCCCGGATGCAGAAGACACTCAACGATTGGTTTGCGAAAGGCTATCGGGTCAAATCCGCAACTGTCAGCTTCATTGTAGCCTGGAAACCCAAGGATGCCCCAAAGGAAGAACCGGAAACTGCCGTCCTACTAGCCGACCTTACCCTCACACTCTGATTGAAGACCTTACAAAAAGTCGGGCCACGATTTTCGGAACCCGACTACTCTATCCACAGAGTGTGACGGTTACTTCTTCTTGCGGTACCCGCACTTCGGACATATACACTCCTCATTGGGTGCAACGCCGGACAGCAGACAACTATCGACATCATTTCCGAGCACAATACTCCATAATACAATGATTTATATTCAAGCAATAATTCCCATAAACAAAGGGCAAGTTCGAAATATCTACTTGAATTTTGAATATCTAAAATAGATAGACGCTCTGAATCCCCTCCACTCTTTAAGACCTCTAGTCTTCTCCATAGGATTTTGCTGCCAGACGACCGATCTCAAGGCCCCTTCTTCCGAAACTAATCAACACAATAAATTGAAGACAATTAGTTCTTTTATTCATTCCTCAATTTCTTTTATTTTGTATATTTGTATATGTAGCACATTTCATCCCAATTTGATATGGAAAAAATGATAGACACTGACAAACTGCGAATAACCAAAGAATGGATATCGAAGTTAGCGAATGGGATTAACCCTCTTGATAACAGCCCAATTAAGGATGAAGACATTGTAAACAATGTACATATATCTCGTTGCTTATTTTTTGCAGCCGAAATAATTGACTCCTTCATACAGAAAAACACGAAAAAGGAGAAAGAAAATAAACTTGAATTTAATATTTCCGCTGAAGACTTAAGCAAGGTTTATATCTCTGAAAAGAGTGGTATAACTAATTTTGTCAGGGAAATTAACAAACTTGTTCCTGACAACATGAAACCTATAAACTATACTAAAATATTAGCTTGGTTATCATCTCATGGGTATCTGGAAGAGATTGTCAAAGAAGATGGTGGTAAAACTAAACGCCCTACTGAAGCCGGTCGAGCTGTAGGCATTAGCACTGAAATGAGAGATGGTAGTAATGGAAGATTCTTATTTGTCATATATAATGCTAATGCACAACGATTTATATTAAACAACATTTACTCTATCATTGAAGGGTGAACACCTTCTTGAAGAAATTATTCTATAAAATATAAATACTTTTATTATCAGGCCTTGAGGATAAATTGCACTATATAACCAAAGAAACAACAAAGCACTATATACCAATAAATTATCGAGCCAACTCAGTCCTGACAACAAAATATTATACTCCACACAAAAAGCATATCATAATACGGAGATAGATACGTCAAAGCCTCAATATCTCTGGAGTCACTCTATACTCAATACTCAGCTTACACATTAGTTTCCAGGCTAATATAACGAGAACAATCCTTAGCTTTTACGTATTATACCGCCCAAGCCGGATTATCCCTAAAAAGTTAATGACCAGATCTCGAGTCGCCTATTTTCAAAAAATTCACATTTTGTCGAGTCGTTAAATTCTTGTAATTTTCGTAAAATTTACGGACTAATTTCACGAAGCAATATGAAAAAAGACTTTGGATCGAAGAGTTGGCTCTATCCGATGCCGGTACTGATCGTGGCAGCCTACGACGAACAAGGCGTGCCCAATGTCATGAATGCCGCCTGGGGTGGCATGTTTACCGATGAGACAATCGGAATCTGCCTCTCCGCCGGGCATAAAACCACGAAAAATATCCTTGCGACTCGTGCCTTCACCGTCAGCATGGCTACGGTCGATCAAGTGGCTGCCTGCGACTATGCGGGTATCGTCTCCGGGAACAAAGTCCCCGACAAATTCGCCCGGGCGGGATTTCATGCCACACCTTCGACACACGTCAATGCCCCGATGATCGACGAACTGCCCATGACGCTCGAGTGCGAACTACTCTCCTATGATCCCGCAAGCTGCCATCTGACAGGACGTATCGTCAACATCTCGGCCGACGAAAGCATTCTGACCGACGGACAAATCGACCTGCGTAAGTTGCGCCCGATCAGCTTCGACCCCATCCATCTCGAATATATCGAATTGGGGGCTACGGTCGACAAGGCTTTCTCCTGCGGCAAGAAACTAAAATAGTAAGACCCGTCGCTATTCAGGATGTACGACCCTCGGGAAAACCGGATTATCATTGACGGAGAGGATAAAACCGACTCCGTCGAACGCTGTTGGTACACCTCAAGGCCCAACCGCTGCCAAGTCATTTTCTGCCATTTCCCGAAGACCTACTCCTATGTCCCGAGCAAAGTGTTGTGGCTGAAGGATCCCGTGGTATTCGATCCGCAACATTGCCATCTGCTCCACAAAGGCCGCCGGATAGAGCCCCTCTCCTACATCGCCGCCTTCCAACAAGGCTTGCGGCGATTCTGGTATGTGGAATACGCCAATGGCACCGGAGCCCACTACAAGGGCGCAGATATCGAACTCGTTCGGTCGTGCCTAGAGGAACCACCCGCACAAGATCGCTTCGCCTATCTGCGCGACGTGGCGGAACTCAACCCACTGAAGACCGACGATGGCCAGAAACTGCTGATGATGCAGTATCAGAAGATCGACTTCGTCTCCGACCGTTCGGCGGCGGCCCTCTACCTGAATCCCGGCAAGGACTCGCCCCGACAATTCCCGGTGCCGCCGCTCATCTACCCTTTCGGGTGTAACGCCAGCCAGCAGAGAGCCATCCAGGCAGCCTTTGGAAATCAGATCAGCATCATCCAGGGTCCTCCGGGAACCGGCAAGACGCAGACGATCCTCAACATCGTGGCCAACCTTGTGGTGCAGGAGAAGACCGTGCTGGTCGTCTCGAACAACAACTCGGCCATTGAAAACGTGGTCGAAAAGCTGGAAAAGCAGGGGCTGGGATTTCTCACTGCCCTGCTGGGCAGCCGTGAGCGAAAGACAGCCTTCGTCGAAACGCAGGCCATCGACAAGACCGTCCCGGCCGAGATCGACTCGTGGTATTCGGCCGAAACCGACTCTCCGGAGTTCCTCCGCACCATCCAGTCCGAGGCCGAATCGTTGCAGACGGTTTTCGAACGACAGGAACGGCTGGCTCGTGCCCGACAGGAGTTGACGGGGCTGCAAACCGAACAACTCCATTTCGAGCAGGAGACAACGATTGATCCCTCCATCACACTTCGCCGGCAGATGCCGTCGGTCCGGCTGCTGATGCTGTGGAACGAATTGCAGGCCGCAGTCGAGTGGCAGCCGAACGGTCTCTTCGACCGATGGCGAGAGACTGTCCGATGGTTTTTGCTCAAACGCCGCATCCGCCGCCTCTTCGACGGATTTCCCCGCCAACCGGAGCGGCAGGATCTCCAGCGGTTGATCCCCCGCCTCCAGCGTAGCTACTACCAGGTCCGGCAAGAGGAGCTCACGGCGGAGATCGACCGAATTGAAAAGCAACTTGCCACGTCGGATGCTCCGGCGATGGTGGCCCGGCTGAGCGACGACTCAATGCGATACCTTCGCAGCCGACTGGCCGCCCGTTATGGCAAGGGACACAAACGACCCATTTTTCAGCACATCACCCCCGAGCTGCTCAAGGAGTACCCCGTCGTGTTGAGCACAACCTTCTCCTCGCGGTCGAATTTCCGAGCGGAAACGCTGTTCGACTACGTGATTATGGACGAAGCCTCGCAGGTGTCGTCCGAAACAGGGGCGCTGGCTTTGATGTGCGCCCGCAATGCGGTGATTGTCGGCGACTCGATGCAGCTACCCAATGTCATCACGGATGCCGACCGGCTCCGCATGCAGGCCATCGCCGCCAAACACGCGATCGATCCCCGCTACGACTGCGCCGCGCTGAGTTTTCTGGAGTCGGTCTGTCGGGTCTTTCCCGAAGCCCCGCAGACGCTGCTGCGCGAACACTACCGCTGCCATCCGAAGATCATCAACTTCTGCAACCAACGCTTCTACGGCGGGCGTCTGCTGATCATGACCGAGGATCGCAGCGAACCCGACGTCATCACGGCGTGGCGGACCGCCCCGGGGCATCACGCGCGGGGAGCGTTCAATCCCCGCGAGATCGAGACGATCCGGCGCGAGGTGCTGCCGTCACTCCCCTGCGAGCAGGCCGAAATCGGCATTATCTCCCCCTACAACGAGCAGGTCAATGCGCTCCACCGCGAGCTGGGCGGAGGCATTGACGTGGCCACAGTCCACAAGTTCCAGGGACGGGAGAAGGAGGCCATCATCCTGTCGACCGTCGACGATCAGATTACCGCCTTCACGGATGATCCCAATCTGCTGAACGTCGCTGTATCGCGAGCCAAACGGCAATTCACGCTCGTCACTTCGAGCAACGAACAGCCCGACAGCCGCAACATCGCCGATCTGCTGGCCTACATCGACTACAATGGCGGCAAGATCACGGAGAGCGCCATCCATTCGGTTTTCGACCTGCTCTACGAACCCTACGCCGAGGCACGGCGGGAGTTCCTCAAGCGGCACCGACGGATCTCGGAGTTCGACTCCGAGAATCTGACCTATGCCCTGCTGGAGCGGGTGCTGGCGGCCGACCCGGCATTCCGGCATCTGGGCGTTCTCTGCCACCAACCGCTGCGACTACTGATCCGCGACTGGACGCTTCTCGACGATGAGGAGCGCCGCTATGCCTCGAACGGCGCCACGCACCTCGACTTCCTGATCTACAACCGGGTGAGCAAACGGCCCGTCCTGGCTGTCGAGACCGACGGCTACCAGTTCCACAAACAAGGAACCCGCCAATCCGAGCGCGACCGGATGAAGGATCGCATCCTCGACCGCTACGGCCTTCCGCTGCTGCGCCTCTCCACCACGGGCACTGACGAAGAGGCCAAGATCCACACGCAATTAACCGAACTGTTACAGAGATAGCAGCTGGAGGAATTTATGGCTAAAAATCCATCCAATCCAGTCGAAATTACTATCTTTGTATATTAACACGCTCCCAATGAAAAAAGAAGCAGGATACGTATACATTCTGACCAATCCGAGCTTTAAGGAGGATTGGGTGAAAATCGGCAAGAGTTCCCGCCCGGTAGATGTTCGCTCGAAAGAGTTGGACAATACGGCCGTGCCTATGCCGTTCGAGATTTATGCGACACTCAAAACCTCGAAATACGAGGAGGTCGAGAAGTTGATTCACAAGACCATCGACCGGCTGACCGATTTGCGGATTCGCCAGAATCGGGAGTTCTTCAACGTACCTCCTGCTAAAGCGTTGGACATCCTGCGCGACATATCGACCACGCTCGACGATGCCGAGATTGACGAAGTTCATCTTAAGAATAAGAAAGCGGAGACGGAGGAGCCCACCGAGAACGGGAAGAAACGAGCTCGTTTCAAGTTCAGCATGGTTCATATTCCGATTGGAGCAACTCTGGTTTTCGTGCCGACCGGAACTGAAGTAAAGGTCGCGGACGACGACCATATCGAATACGAGGGACGCCTCTACAAACTCTCGCCCTTTGTGGGGACCTTTATGCCCGAAGAGCGCCGCAATACTTCGGGGGCATATCAAGGCGCAAAGTATTTCTCCTATAAAGGCGAGCTATTGAGCGACCTCCGAGCCCGTTGCGAACACGAGGAATAGTTCTTTACGAAAAATACCGTCTATTTACTTACCCTCAGAAAACGATTGTACCTCTTTCCTCTATGTGTTTTAGAGGGACTCCTTCAGATCTTTCAGATAAGCAACAATTCTTTTAGTCCGACACTACAACGTGCCGGACTAATTTTTCTGGTACCCGAAATATCTGGAGATCCAGTCCAGAGAGAGGAAAGCGCCACATAAAATAGGACTCCAAGCCTGCACTTTACATATTCGTACAAAAGAAGCAATAGGAGCAAATTAGCCCACTAATAATTACGCACTTATATCCACAAATACATATTAAACAGGGAATATGGTGGCAAGAAGAGACATTCTCTTATTTAAACCTAAAACTTCTTTCTATATCATTTCTAAGAGTTTCTGTTTATGACGTAGATAGTATTGAAGGATATGTTGAAAAGCTCTTATCAACCATTTTTTTAAACAGACAGCATACTTAAAAAGGTTCTATTATATCTTTCGTCAAACTAAAAATTACTTGAACTACTACTATTACCCTTACTCTCATGTTCATGATATTTCTATTATTCAAAATCCATGAACAGATGTTATTCGTGAACAAAATGCTATATAGGGATTTTATATTTTATACAGTTTCTTTGTAGATAAAGATTCTGTTCATTATTTTTGTAGTGTTCATAAATTATGAACACATAAAGTTTAATGAACAAAACTTAGATATATGGATGAATTTGTATATGATGCCGTCGCAAGTCTTAAACATATAATGAATTGCAATGATATAGTATTTCTTCCATCAGATTATGAAGTTTTTGATGGTAATATTCTAATAAAAAAAAGTGAATTTGTGGCAGAGCTCAAAAGATTTGTCTCAAAACCAAATTTCATGTCAATTCTGAATAGGTTGAATGAGGTAAAACGTTATACAGATAAACCCATTATATTAATCTCAAGTTATATTTCTCCATCATTAGCAGATAAGTTCTTCAGTCAAGGTATCAACGTATTAGATACTGCCGGCAATGCTAGAATCAAGTCTAAAAATCTTTTTATCCATATCTCAGGTAAGAAAGGCCAAAGTGCGTCTTTGAAAGAAAAAGCGACTAAAGCCTTTAACGAAACAGGCCTGAAACTTGTTTTCTATTTATTGCTCGATGATAAAAATGTAAATCTTAGTTATCGTGAATTGAATGAGCGGACTAAACTTTCTTTAGGGACAATAAAGAATGTTTTTGCAGAATTAACGTCCAAAAGCTTCATTCTTACAAATAAAAAAGGTAGATTCATTGAAAGAAAATCCGAGTTGATAGATTTATGGCAAATGAATTATAACATGTATCTCAAACCCAAACTTCTCTTAAAACGATATACGTTTACAAATAAAGCTGATAAAGGGAGATGGAATAATATAATTCTACCTCCTGGTATGTATTGGGGCGGCGAAGCTGCTTCTTTTTTGGTTAATGGATTCCTCCACCCTGAATATTTTGATATTTATACCGAGGACAACAGCCAAGCTCTTATAAAAACAGGTCGGTTTATTCCAGCAGAAAATGGAGAAGTGAAAATTTACCAGAAATTTTGGACTGATAACACAATAACGAATATTGTTCCTAATCTATTAATCTATGCAGATCTGATGGGCAGTGGAGATAGTCGTTGCCTCGAAGCTGCAAATAAACTTTATAACGATGAAAAACTCTCTATGTAAAGATGAGCTTAAGAATGATTTATTGTATGATACCCTAAAAGCGCTTTCAAAGTCATTACTAGAGATTGATATTCCACTTTATGTTGTAGGCGCAACAGCCAGGGACATAACGATGAAACTCCTTGGCGAATATGAAGTGCGAAGAAGGACGAATGATTTGGATGTGGCTATAGCTCTGCAGAACTGGTCTGATTTCGATAAGGTAAAAGAGAAATTGGAACAGAATCACTTCAAGAAAGTGAAAGATAAGCAAAAGTTTTTTTATAAGGGAGCAGATGGGAATAATGATTTTGAAGTAGATGTTGTACCATTTGGAAGCATTGCCATTGATGAACAAATATGCTGGCCCCCAGAAGGAAATCCTGTCATGTCTGTCAGATGCTTTGATGACGTGATGGCATACAGCATGGATATTTCTATAGATGATGAAATCATCTTCAAAATAGCTCCTCTTTATGGACAATTTCTAATTAAATTTGATACTTGGATTGATCGACATGCAAAAACAGACAAAGATGCAATAGACATGTTCTATTTCCTTAATAGCTATTATAGGGTTAAAGTCATGGATAATAATACTCCGCCAGATCAAATTTACTTAAGAGATGATAATGATCCGGATTATATAATACTTTCTGCTAGGTGGCTTGCCTATGATATATCAAAAATTCTGACAACAGAGCACCTTACATATTATGTCGAAATAATTAAAGAAGAACTGGAGAAAGAGGAAAGAAGCACTCTGTTATATCATTTCACAAATAACTTACCTGAAAATAAAGAAGACAGATACGAATTATGCTTTAATGTCTGGAGTGATATACGAAAATTTTTTATAATGGAACTAGAGTTGAGAAATAATGGAAATTAGATCTTTTTCTATAGAAGGTAAGTTTTCAGAAAATGAGGATAAGGGAGTGTTTGACTTTGTGGATGAAAATGCAGCCTTTGCCATCCTCGCTGATGGCATGGGAGGGTTATCTTTAGGACGGGAAGCCGCCGAGGTTATTTCATTCTCGATAAGAGACTACATTCTGCAGAAATTTAAGAATATTAATAACAAATGTAAGCTTCTTATATCTGCTCTACATCATGCAGATGATGAACTTTCAAAAGTGAGTCTCACAAATAGAAGTAACATGGGTGCGGCTGTCGCAGTTGCATTGATCCATCAATCAACCTTGTTCTATACATGGCAAGGAAATGTAAGACTATACATGTATTCTGACGATAGGCTTAAATGCTTATCAAAGGATCATATACTAGATATAGGATATGGTCAAACAGCATTGTCTCGATGTATTAAAGGTGCTGGTCTTCGTGATGATGTGCCATGCTTAACCCATACTGTGAATAATGGAGACACAATATATTTATGTACTGACGGATTCTATAATCCCTATCAATCTATTTTATCCCTAAGTTCATTTGATGATATTAAATCAAAAGTTGTCAGACCTGAAGATGATGCATCACTGATAGAAATTTATTATTAGGCTCTGGCATACAATATCTACGATCTTGGAAAATCTTAGAAAAGAGTAACGAATAAAAACAAGACCGTAAGAACTTCAACCATCAGACAATGTGAATTTTAACCGAGTCTATGCTAGAACGATTCTTAAAAAAGGTATTTCTGATTCTAAGAACGAGTTCGATGATTTCTGTGATGCTTTATGTTTCGAAGTGGAGGTATCGACCATCCAGCAGGCTAAAAAGCATGAGTTCGACGACGTATACACGTCCTAAACGACAACTACGCTAAGGATGCAGAGCTAGAGGGTGCTACTGCATGGAGATCAAACGCGAAGTGCTGGCACTGGAGAGCGGCGATTCGCTGTAATACCGCGACTTCACGCTCTATACTGAGAAGACGGACCTCCCCGTAGCCAAACTCTCAGCCCGGATGCAGAAGACACTCACCGATTGGTTCGCGAAAGGTTATCGAGTCAAATCCGCAACTGTCAGCTTCATTGTGGCCTGGAAACCCAAGGATGCCCCGAAGGAGGAGCCGGAGACAGCCGTTCTGCTGGCCGACCTTACTCTCACCCGTTGATTGAAGATCCAATAAAAAGTCGGGTTCCGAATTCGGAACCCGACTACCCTATCCACAAAGTGTAACGGTTACTTCTTCTTGCGATACCCGCACTTCGGACATACACCCTCCTCGTTGAGTGCAACGCCGCACAGCGGGCAGCGGTCGATGTCGTTTTTGGTCACGAACTCCGCCGAGGCCGCATTCACACCGCTCGTGAAGGTGATCTTGGCGATGTTGAGCTTATCCTTCAGCAGGTCGTAGACAATCTTGATCATCCCCTCAACCGTCAGCGTCTCCTTCGTGACTACCAGACGGCAATCGGGATAAGCCGTAGCAAGCTCCGTCTTGAAGGCCGGGCCCTTCATCTTGTTCTGCGGGTGTCCGTTGCGGATGCCCTGCTTCTCGTAGACGTCCAGAACAGCCGGCAGCAGCGGATCATCCTCGCGCAGAACCAGCGCATGGTCGAAATTCCGGAGCACGTCCCACGCTACCTTCTGAATCTCGTTGCAGGGGTAAACCATGTTCACACCCGCTTCGATGCTATCCTCCACCTCGATGGTCAACTGTCCCGTGTGGCCGTGGAGATACTGAGCCTCTCCTTGAAAACCGTAGAAACGGTGTGCATACTGCAGATCGAATGTTGTGATACTTCTCATAACAAATTGCGGTTTTAAGTTAGACATTCTTTTTCAGTGTTACCTGTACCTGTACTTTACCGATCTCCTCCGTCGGGAAGTGCTTGCGTTCGAGGTATTCGCGGATCAGCTGCGAGAGCTCCGGATCCGCATAGTCCTCGATCGACTTGCCGTCGAAGAGGTGATGGTGCTCCGCCACCGTGATGTCGTAGTAGCACTTCCCGGTGTCGGGGTGATAGATGAACGACAAAATGTTTGCCGAACGGAAGCTGTCCAAAATCCGATAGATGGTCGAAACGGTCACCTCCTTGTTGCGGGACTGGACCCGTTCGATGATATCCTCCACCGTAGCGTGGCGCAGCTCCTGCATTGCCTTGTAGACCTCGCGGCGCTGCGGGGTCAGCTTCAGCCCCGCCTCCTTGATTCTTTGCAGTCCTTCGTTGTTCATCGCTTTGTTCATTTCTCTGGTGCAAACATAATGCAAATAATTCGCAATTGCAAATATTTTGCATTTATATTTTCGGATTTAGGGTAAGATCCCCCTCTGACACCTCTACGGCCACCCTGCGGATTAAGCACACCAACAGACCATCTTCCCAATTTCGAAGTTTGCCAACTGCCTCAACGTTCGTTACCGCCTGCACGGACAAATCCCTCCAAGCGGCAGCCCTTTTATCCCCCGAAACGCACTATTTGGAGTAACCGGGTAAACGATATTTTTTTATATTTGCGCCGATTAGATAGATGACCGACATATGAAATTCGAGGCTAAACATCTGTTCATCCTGCTGTTGCTGCTTTCGGTGGTGATTCAATGCGCGTTCGGCAATTTCCCGTTTGCCTTCTTCGCCTTCCCGCTGGATGCTCTCATAGCCCTGCTCTGGATTGCAGGAATGGTGTATGCCTACAAGGAAAACCGCTCGTCAAGGTTCGTTCAGATGTGGCTCTCGCCGCAATGCACCTACTGGACGCTGGGCTGGCTCATTGCCGGCAGTCTGATCATCGGGCTCTTCCCGCAGCTCTCGGCCGCGGAGGCTGCCGAGCGTTCGGGGCTGCTCGCCCGACTGGGTTGCTACCACTTCACCACCTCCTGGATCTTCGTGGTGGGGCTCTTCGCCCTGCTGACCCATCTGGGAATGATTACCTTGCGACGGGGCTTCCGCCCGGGGCGCAACCGCTGGCGCTTTGTCCTCAACCATGCCGGACTGTGGCTGGCACTCTTTGCCGGCGTAGTTGGAAGCGCCGAGGAGCAGACGCTGCGCATCCCGGTCTTCCGCGACCGACCCAACAACGAGGCCGTCAGCGAAGAGGGGGCGAAGATCTACCTGCCGAAGGAGTTGCAGCTGAACGATTTCACGGTGGAGCACTACGCCAACGGCACCCCGCGCCACTTCTTTGCCGAGATCTCGATCGACGGGAAGCCGGCCCGGCTGGAGGTTAACCACCCCTATGCGGCCAACTGGGCCGAGGACTACTACCTGACCTCGTACGACGTGCAGTCGGAGCAGCCACGCTACTGCGTGGTGCAGATCGTACGGGAGCCGCTGAAATACGTCATGTGGCTGGGCGTGGTCATGATGCTGTGCGGAGGCTGCCTGCTCTTCCTGGCCGGCCCGAACAGACAAAATAAGGAACTTTGTGAAACATCGCGGTGACGAAAGACGTATTGTAAAAGTGTGCGAGTATGATGTTCACGTGGGATAATTTCGAATGGTTCGCGCTGGTCTCCATCGTACTGTGGGCAGCCGGCGCAGGGGTGGCGTTGTTCAGCAGGGAACGGCGCCGCTGGGCCATTCTGCTGACCGGTGTGGGCACGCTGGTCTTCGCGACATTCATTGCGGGGTTCTGGCTCTACATGCAGCGTCCGCCGCTGCGCACGATGGGAGAGACCCGGCTGTGGTACTCCTTCTTCATGAGCGTATCCGGACTGCTGACCTACCTGCGTTGGCGCTACCCCTGGATCCTCAGCTTCTCGACGGTGGTGGCGACGGTCTTCGCCCTCATCAACATCCTGAAACCCGAAATCCACGACCAGACGCTGATGCCCGCCCTGCAGAGCCCGTGGTTCATCCCGCATGTCACAGTTTACATGTTCTCCTACTCGGTGCTGGGGTGCGCCTTCATCCTGGGCTGCATGGGGCTCATCAAACGTCGGGCCGACTACCTCGAGGCGACCGACAAGCTGGTCTACACCGGACTGGCCTTTCTGACCGTCGGGATGCTCACCGGCTCGATCTGGGCCAAGGCAGCTTGGGGCCACTACTGGAGCTGGGACCCGAAGGAGACCTGGGCAGCGGCGACGTGGGCGGGCTACCTGCTCTATGTCCACCTGCGTCTGTTCCGCAAAAACGCCTCGCGGCCGCTCTACTGGATTCTGATTGTCTCGTTCCTGGCGCTGCAGATGTGCTGGTACGGGGTCAACTACCTCCCGGCGGCCCGGCAGAGTGTTCACATGTATTCACGTTCTTAGTTATATAAACTGTTTAATTTTAATTCATTTGTTATGAAAAAAGGCTCAAAGATTATTCTATCCGTGCTGGTAGTGATAATCGTGCTTTGCGTCGTCTACCGGCTGGTGAACAAGGCACCGTCGGCTGACCTCGAAAGCAATGCGCAAATGGAGCAGATCGTGGCGAGCAGCGGATGTATCTCCTGCCACTCGGCCGATCCGAAGCTGCCTTTCTATGCCAACTTCCCGGTAGCGGGCAAGCTGGTGCAGGAGGATGTGCGGCTGGGCTACCGTTCGTTCGACATGGCTCCGATGATGGAGGCGCTGAAGAACGGAGAGAAGATCAACGAAGTGGACCTGGCGAAGGTCGAGAAGGTGATTGCCGACGGAACGATGCCGCTGGCCAAGTACTACCTGATACACTGGGGTGCGTCGCTCACGAACAAGGAGACGCAGATGGCGCTCGCATGGGCCAAGTCGCAGCGTGAGGCCTTTTACCCCAACCCGCTGGCCGACCAGGAGTGGGCAAACGAGACGATCCGCCCGATTCAGGACTCGGTTCCGGTGGACATCCGCAAGGTGATGCTGGGCAACAAGCTCTACAACGATACCCGTCTGTCGGCCGACAACACCATTTCGTGCGCCTCGTGCCACGGTCTGAACACGGGAGGTGTCGACAACAAGGCCTTCTCCGAGGGTGTTGGCGGACAGCTGGGCGGCGTGAATGCCCCGACGGTCTTCAACGCCTACTACAACTTCGTGCAGTTCTGGGATGGACGTGCCGCCACGCTGGCCGACCAGGCTGCCGGACCTCCGGTCAACCCGGTGGAGATGGCCTGCAAGTCGTTCGACGAAATCTGCGAGAAGTTGAAGGCTGACGCCGCATTCAGCAAGGAGTTTACGGAGGTCTATCCCGACGGCATCAACCAGGCCAACATCACCAATGCCATCCAGGAGTTTGAGAAGACGCTGCTGACGCCCAACTCGCGTTTCGACAAGTACCTCAAGGGCGACAAGACGGCCATGAACGCCGACGAGATTGCCGGATACGAACTCTTCAAGAAGTACAACTGCGCCACGTGCCACGTCGGTGAGAACATGGGCGGACAGTCGTACGAGCTGATGGGCATCAAGCGCGACTACTTCGCTGACCGCGGTACGGAACTCACCATCGAGGACAACGGCCGCTACAAGGAGACCAAGGACGAGCGTGACCGCCACCGCTTCAAGGTGCCCGGACTGCGCAACGTCGCCCTGACGGCCCCCTACTACCACGATGCTACGCAGGCAACGCTGGAGGATGCCGTCGTAGCGATGGCCCGCTACGAAGTCGGCGAGGAGCTGACGCAGCAGGAGGTCGACCGGATGGTAGCCTTCCTGAAGACGCTGACCGGCGAATACCAGGGCAAGCTGCTGACCAACGACAACTTCCCCGAGACGAAATAAGGCCCATCGCCTCATTTTCAGCCCGACACGTTCCGACGTGCCGGGCTTTTTTTTCTTACCGTCGGATCACAGGCCCCGACAAGAAATCCCCGCCGGCACCCGGACAAACGAAGGTCTATAAGACAAACTTCTCCAATGCACCCGCCAATCGCCTACATCCGGAGAAAAAGTTTCACCCTTAACAGATACCGATTGATCAATTTCTCAATTTAATTCCTTATTTTTATGTGGTAGAATAGACACCACAGACGCGCTGGTTCCGAAAAACTCCACAAATGAAGAAACCCGTCCAGCGCCAAACACAAAACATGAAGCGAATTTTACTGGGTATACTGGCCTCACTGATCATCGGAGGCGTCTCGGCACAAGAGCGTCAGGACCGGATTGACTCCATCTATTACAACCGATCCGGGAAAAGCGCGGCAAATCCCGTATTTGCCGAATATCTGCGCATCGCACTCTATCCGGCAGACTCGACCGCCCGCAAGGAGTACAAGGATTTCTATCGCACCGGAGAGTTGCGAAGCGAAGGATATTTCCTTCGTATCGATTCGCTGGACGACAGCCGGACCCTCTTCGACGGCGAGAACAACAGCTATTACAAGAGCGGGAAGATCTTCGAGAAGAAGCACTATGCGAACGGACAACTCAACGGCACTTATCAGCAATACGACGAAAGCGGGAAGCTGAAAATCGACGCCTGCTACCTGGATGGGAAACTGTCTGGGCCATACAAAACCAGCGACGAAGACGGCTCATTCCGGATCGTGGAATACAGTGAAGGGAAGCCGCTTCACGATTATTATCTGCGCACTGACCAGCAAGGCAACACCCTCAAATTCCGCATGGTCGACGACATGCCCGTTTGGGAGACACCCGCCATCGCGGAACGAGTCATGAATTTCCAGGACGGAACGCCCTGGGAGACCTATTTCAAAAACGGACTGATCGTCTCCCTGACGAGCTCCATCGTCAGGGATTACGGGAAATGGCATCGGATCGGCATACTGATCGTCAACAACTCGACCATCCCGATCGAGTTTACACCGGAGACCGACATCGTGGCTTATTCCGCAGACGAGCTCAACCAGACGACCGATCTGCCGATTCTGACCTATGACAACTACATGAAGAAGATCAAGCGAAGTCAGGCCTGGGAAGCTGCCCTGGTGGGATTAAGCGAAGGGTTGGCTACGGCCGGAGCCGGTTATTCGACCTCCACGACCACGGGATACAGCAGTTACGGCGGCTACACCACCTATACCACCACGACATATAATCCGACAGCAGCCTACATCGCCAATCAGGCCTCCCAGCAACGAATTGCCGATTTCGCCCAAGCGCAGGAGAATGAACGAAACATCAAACAGATGGGCTACCTGAAACGATATACCATTTATCCGGGCGATTCCATCTGCGGATATATCTACGCCACATGGGTAAAGGGAAACCGGGTCGTCTTTGTCATCAATATCGGCGGTGCCGAATACCTCTTTGAGTGGGGGTTCGACCGCAAAAACTCCTATCTGCTTAATCACTAAACGGATCATACGACCCTCGGGAAAACCGGATTATCATCGACAGGGAGTACCTCGCCTCGAAACCGCGCAAGGCGGGGCGCTACCAGATTGTCCGATAGCCACGCAAAAACCGCCAACGCCCCCATCCGAATCTCCAAGCCCCGGCGAAAAAAACCTCCGCCAAGGCTTGGAGTTCGCGCAAAAATTACTACCTTTGCTCATGGAGTCACACCCCTCCGGCGACCCGCTCCAGCGAGGGAAAAGAACCGCCCAAAATCGGACTCCAAACCCGAGTTTTACATTTTTCCGAGAATATCGGACCTCTGAAATGAAGCGTCAAACAAGGTTTTGCCGCCTCTTTACAGTGTGCCTTTTTGTGGTATCGGTTAACGCCGTAACTAACAGAAAATTAACGAGTTACAAGGCTTTTCTGCATCGGAAAGTACGCAGACGCCCCTCCAGAGGAACATCCAGAGGCCACAACCATCCACATAAACATCTGATTACCAGTCTATTCACACAACAGAAGCGTCGGGACAGTTGTTCCGACGCTTCTGTTAATCAACGTCCAAAGGCCTACAGTTCCACCGTTGCCTGACGGTCACTCACCTCCAACGCCGCATTGCGGTAGGTCGGAGCCGCCGAGCAGACATGCAGCGTATGTACCCCCTTGAGCAGGGTCCGGCTGCCATCCTCAAGCACCGTCTCGAAGCGCTCCAGCGGGATCTGCACCGACACGCGCCGGCTCTGTCCGGCAGCGATCCGCTCCCGGCTGAAGGCCACCAGTTCCGACCGTGGAGTCCCGTTGCCCGCCTCGGGCGACGCGTGGTAGAACTGCACCGTCTCGTCGATGTCGAACTCGCTGGGATTCTTCAGGTCGACGCTCACCGTCACCGTCCGATCCCCGTTGACCCGGGCCTCGGCATCGCCGTAGATGACCTTGCCGTAGCTCAAACCGTAGCCGAACGGGAAGAGGATGTTGTCGGTCATGTATTTGTACGTACGCTCGCGCATGGAGTAGTCCTCAAACGGAGGCAGCTTCTCGACCGACTCGGGGAAGGTCACCGGCAGCCGTCCGCTGAAGTTGGCATCGCCGAAAAGCAGATCGCTCAACGCCTCGCCGCCGGCTTCACCCGAATACCACGTCATCACGACGGCATCGGCCAGTTCGCAGATCTCGCGCAGATCGATCGGGCCACCGCCGGTCAGCACCACCACAATGCGGCCGCCCTTCGACTGCTTCACGGCCCGCAGATAGTTCATCTGCGATTCTGGAAGACGCAGATCGAGCCGGTCGCCGCGCGACGGACTGGCGATCGATTCGCCCTCCTCACCCTCCATGCTGCCGTTGTTGCCCATGAAGACGATGGCCACATCGGCCTCGGCGGCATCACCCACAGCCCAGTTGATATCGTTCTTCGGCGCATCGGCCAGCAGGAAACCCGGCCGGAACGTCACACTCGTACCGTCGCTCACCTTGCCGACGATCCCCTCCAGATAGGTGCTGTAACGGCTGCTCAGTCCGTAGTAGTTGCCCATCTGATAGAAGATATCCGTGGCGCCGCTGCCCGAGAGGTTCAGCCGGTGCATGTTGCGGTCGAGCGGCAGGATGCCGTTGTTCTTCAGCAGCACCATGCTCTCCGTGGCAGCGCGTTTGGCCAGCTGCCGGTGTTCGGGCGATCCGATGCGGCTTGCGGGGATGTTGTTGTAGGGGCACTGCGGATCGTCGTGCATGATGCCGAGTTTGAAACGGGTCAGCAGCGTCGGGCGCAGGGCATTGTCGAGATCCTTCTCGTCGATCAGATGCAGGGCGTAGGCCTCGGTCAGCGTCCGCAGCGAGCGGCCGCACTCGAGGTTCAGCCCCGCCTTGAGGGCCATGACGGCGGCGCCCATTTCGCAACGCGTGCAGTGGTGACCGCTGTAGATGTCGGTGACGGCATCGCAGTCCGAGACGATGTGCCCCTCGAAATGCCAGCGGTTGCGCAGAATATCCTGCAGCAGGAAGGGGCTTGCCGAGCAGCAGTCGCCGTAGACGGCGTTGTAGGCGGTCATCACGGCCTCGACACGGGCCTCCTTGACCAGCATCTCGAAGGCGGGCAGATAGGTTTCGAAGAGGTCCTTCATCGGGGGGTGGACATCCGCACCGTGACGCGTCGCCTCGGGGCCCGAATGGGCGGCGAAGTGTTTGGCACAGGCCGCCACCTTCAGATAGCGCGGGTCGTCGCCCTGCATGCCCCGCACGAACGAACACCCGAGCCGTCCGGTCAGATAGGGATCCTCGCCGTAGGTCTCCATGCCGCGGCCCCAGCGCGGGTCACGGAAGATGTTGATGTTGGGCGACCAGAAGGTCAGGCCGGCATTGCGGCCGTAGTTGCCCAGCCGCTGGGCCACATTGAACTTGGCGCGGGCCTCTTCGGCAATGGCATCGCCGATCTTCCGCAGCAGGAGCGTATCGAAGGATGCCGCCAGACCGATCGGCTGCGGGAAGACCGTGGCGCGACCGTTGCGGCCGACGCCGTGCAGCCCCTCGTTCCACCAGTCGTAGGGTTTGATTCCGAGCCGTTCGATGCCGGGGGTTGCATTCATCAGCTGCCCGATCTTCTCGTCGACGGTCATCGAGTCAAGCAGCGCCTCGACCTGCTGCGACAGGTCGGGCAGAACCGTTTCGTTTTCGTAGCGGCACGAGACGAGCACCGAAGCCGCACACAGCAATACGAGAAGGGATCTCTTCATGACAACAGCAGATTTTGAGCGGTTATTCGGGTGCATTTTCGTAGACCTTATCGAGTGTATAGGCCTCGTCGCGATCGGTGCAGGCCCGGATGATGCAGCGGACGATCTCTTCGCCGTTGTTGAGGAAATCGCCCGTCGTGTGGTTGATCACGCCGAAGCACTCCTCGCCGACTCCGGCATTGCCGTTGTCCCAGTAGAAGGCGGCGATGCCGTAGGTCGTAGCGGCCTTGCAGAAATACTCGATGTAGTATTTGCGGAAGCTCTCGGCCCGCTCCTCGGCGTGATGGACGCATCCGCACTCGCCGAAATAGACCGGGATGTTCTTCGACACGTATTTGTCATAGAGGTTGGCGCACATCGTGCGGATGAACTCCTCGTCGCCCCACGGAGCCTTCTTGTCGGCAGCGGCCGTATGGCCCCACTCGGAGTATTTGGCGTTGATGGCGAATTCGGCCGGATCGTAGCTGTGGACCGAGACCAGCAGACGCCCCTCGGCCGAATCCTCGGGCAGCACCAGGTGGTCGATCGTCAGCTGCGGATTGGCGCTGTAGCCGGCAACGGCCAGGTAACGCGTCGAGTTCTTGCCGCCGACGGCCCGCACGGCATCGACCGCCAGCTGGTTCCACTCGTTCAGCACCTCGTACTGACGGCCGCCGTCGGTGAGGTTGTCGCCGTGGCCCCAGCCGCCGTCCTGGATCTCGTTCATCATCTCGAAGATCAGGAAGTCGTCCGTCTCCCTGAAGCGCTCGGCGATCTGGCGCCACAGGGCGCACAGCCGGGCCTTGACCTCCTCGTTGTAGGCCTCGTCCGCGGCGGCCTTCTTGATGTTGAGCCAGTAATCGGCGCCGTAGCCGTCGTGGTGGATGTTGATGATGGCGTTCAGTCCGCTCGCATGGGCATATCCAACGACCTCTTCCACACGGTCGAGCCACGCTTCGTCGATCCGGTAGTCGGGAGCCGCCCCCGTCCGGCCCATCCAGGTGACGGGAATCCGGACCGACTTGAAGCCCAGCTGCTTGAGTCGTTCGAAGAGTTCGGGCGTAGTCTCCTGATTGCCCCATGCCGTCTCGCCGGCCACACCGTTGCTGTGGGCATCGAGCTGATTGCCCAGGTTCCAGCCCGGAGAGAGGCTCCTGGCAAACTCGAAGGCCGGGGTCGAGGGGATCGATGGCTGTCCGTAGCGGCGCGGCTGTTTGATCGTCACCGAGCTCTGCTCCTCACCGGAGAAGAACGTCAGCGTAGCCTCGCGCGCCGCCTCGTCGTTGGCCGCGGCCGTAAAGGTAAAGGTCGTGGCACCGTCCTGCGCATGAGAGTCTGTTTCGGTGAGCCACGGCTGGCTGCTCTGCGCCGTCACGGGGAGGGCCGAGGCACACGTGACGGTCACCTCGCCGCCCTCGGCCGGCAGCGTGTAGGCGGAAACCTGCCGGATGGAGAGTCCAGCCGTCTTCTCCGCCGCATCGCTTGTCGAGCAGCTCCCGCACAACGGGCATGCGACAAGCAGAAAAAGCAGTTTCAGGAAAGATCTTTTCATAGGTCAGTAATTAAGTTTCGTCTCTACAAAGATATTCCCGGACCGGGCAATCGGAGGTTTGATTGCTCACACGGCAGGTTTGTTCCCTATCATTTCGCATGATAGCGGCTCGGCGGAACGCCGTAATGTTTCTTGAATACCGTACTGAAATACTTGACGTTGACGAAACCGGTCTTGAGCGCCACGTCGATCACCGCCTCGCCCTGCGCCAGGAGCCGTTCGGCGTGATCGAGGCGGACCATGCGGATGAACTCCTGCGGGGTCTGGCCCATGAGCATCTTCAGCCGTTCGTAGAAGAGCGTGCGGCACATGGCCATTTCGCGGCACAGGTGTTTGATGTCGAACTCGGGATCGCTCAGGTGCATCTCGACGATTTCGCGGGCCCGCTTCACGAAATCGCAGTCGGCCTCGTTGGGCCGCACGTTCGCATCGGGCGCCTCGACGGCATGCGGAGCGTCGTCGCGGTTCAGGGCGATCCGGCTGTAATACTCGTGCAGACGGTGTCGGTTGGCGATGTGCATGTGCACCTTGGCCTTGAGGACCGCCACGTCGAAGGGTTTGGCAATGTAGTCGTCGGCCCCCATCTCCAACCCCTCGATCATCGCCCGGCTGTTGGCCTTGGCCGTGAGCAGCAGCACCGGGATGCCGGCCGTCACGGGGTTGCTCTTGATCAGGCGGCACATCTCGTCGCCCTGCATGCCGATCATCATCACGTCCGAGAGAATGATGCTCGGATACTCCGTCTCGAGGTACTTGAGGGCCGAGGCGGCATCGCCGCGCAGTTCGACCCGGTACTCCGGCGAGAAGAGTTCGTAGAGGAACTGCCGCAGGTCGGCATTGTCGTCGACCACAAGGATCGTATCACGCGATGCGGAGGCCTCCACCGGCTCGTCGCACAGCTCCCCGGCCGGACTCTCCGCCAGACGGGGCGCCGGAAGAGCCGCGGCATCGCTCTGCCGCAGCGTCAGCGTAAAGGTCGAGCCCTTGCCTTCGCGCGAGGTGAAGGTGACGTCGCCGCCGAGCAGCAGCGCGAAGCGTTTGGACTGCAACAGCCCAAGCCCTACGCCCGAGGCCTGCGAATTGACGGCGTTGCTGGCCCGGAAGAAGCTCGTAAAGAGCTTCTGCTGCTCGTCGTCCGCAATCCCGATACCGTTATCCGCCACGGAGATACGCACCTCTCCGCGCGACACCTCGACGCTCAGCCGCACCCATCCGCCCGAGGGGGTGTACTTCACGGCATTGGACAACAGGTTGTTCAGAATCCGGTTCAGCAGCTTCACGTCGGCCTCGACATGAAGCCCCTCCGGCACGTCGCCGACCTTCAGTTCGATCCCCTCGTGCTGGCACAGCGGGACGAAGGCCGTCACGATCTCGTCGATTACCGGCCGCAGGGCGACGGGTTCGCACTGCGGCTTCCGTTCCAGATGGTCCATGCGTTCGACCTCGAAGAGCTGCGACAGCAGGTCGAGCAGCGTATGGAGGCTCCGCCGGGCCAGCCCCACCTGACGGCGGGCATTCCCGTCGAGGTTGCGGTCCATGTCGAGGATGTCGAGCGGGGCCTGCACGAGCGTCAGCGGCGTGCGGATGTCGTGGGCGATGCTGACGAAGAAGTTCATCTTCTCGTTCATGTAGCGCATCTGCAGCTTGCGTCGTTTGTAACGCCACAGGGTGCGGGCACCCATCACGACAATCACGCCGTAAAGGGTCCAGGCCCACCACCGCATCCACCAGGGGGGACGGATCGTGATTGCAACACACCGTTCGTCGAGTCTGTCACCGCTGTTGACGCTGTACGAACGCACGCGGAAGAGGTAACTCCCCGCAGGAAGATTCTTGTACTGGACGTGTTCGTCGCGGCTCAGCGGGCTCCAGCCGTTGTCAAACCCCTCGAGGCAATACTGATAGGCGACATCGTCGCTGTAGCGATAGCAGATACTCTCCAGATTGACCGAGAAGGAGTTGTGTCGATGGCTCAGCCGGATGTCCCCGTTTTCGAGCATCCGGGTCCATTCGGCCCGCAGCCGCCGCTCCTCCGCCTCGTCGATGTTGCCGATGCGGAAATCCGTCAGACGCAGTGCATGGGGTTCATGACCGCTGCGGGCGATGTCGGGGCTGAAGATCAGCAGTCCCGAGGCACTTCCCATGGCGATGCGGCCGTCGGAGAGCAGCAGCGCTGCCGAACGGTTGAAGCTGCGGCGCATCTCCGTCCGGTAGTTGAGGTTGTAGATCGGCAGGCCGTTCTGCGTGATCATGCAGGAGAGACCGTGGTCGGTGCCGATCCACAGATTGCGGTTGCGGTCGTAGACGAGGCTGTAGATCCGATTCGAGGGGAGCCGGTTGTCGGTCGTGATCTGCAGGTATTCGCCCGTCCGCAGATCGAAACGGTAGAGGCCGCCGCCGTCGGAGCCCAACCAGAGATGGTCCTTGTCGGCAAAGGCCAGCGCATGGACGAACGTATTGACATCGTCCCCGGACAGGGAGAGGGCATCGATCTTCCACAGCGCCTTTCCCGTGCGCCGGTCCATCACGGCGACTCCGTCGACCATGCCGGCCGCCATGACCGAATCGCCGTATTCACACAGACTCCGGGCCCGCCGGGCATCCGCCTCCCGCCAGTGGTCCGATGCCGCCTCCAGCACCAGCACATTTCCGTCCAGCTGGGCCACCCACAGATCCGTCCGGTCGTCGTAGGCCACCGCCACGACGCAATTCGACAGCAGAGGGCTGTTTTCCGACTGATAATGAGCCACCATCCGCCGGCCGGTATCGTAGAGATACAGGCCGTTGCCGTAGGTCGCCACGGCCACCCTTCCCCGTACGGGATCGTGGCTCATGCCGAGGCAGACACACCCGCCGAGGATCTGGTGCCAGACATTGTTCTGCATATCGAAGATGCTCACGCCGTCGTCCGTCGCGATCCACAACTCCCCGGGACGGATCTCCACCAGGGCATTGACCGTATTGTCGACCAGCCCTTCGGCGCCGTTTTCGGGCTGTTGCAGCCACAGCACGGGATGCTCCTCGCGGGCCAGCATGGTCACACCGCCGGTATAGGTCGCAATCCAGACATTCCCCTCCCGATCGAAACACATCGAATAGACCCCCATGGTTCTGAGCCGTCCGTTCGACTTGGTGAAGCGGGGCTCCGTCCGCCACGAGGTCAGATCCACGGCATGGACGCCGTCGCCGTCGAACCCCGCCAGCAGGGTCGAGTCGTCCTGCGCCACGAGGCTCCGGATGGGCGTATGCGGCAGGGCATCGAGACCCGGAAGGTCACACATCTCGCAGGAGGCCAGATCCAGCACGCGCAGCCCCCGGCTGAAGGTCCCGACAAACAGCCACGGATGTCCGGGCATGAAACAGAGCGTCTGGACATACACCTCCGGACAAAGGTGATGCAGGCATTGCCCCTCGCGCGAGAGAATCCGGATCCCGTCCATCGACGCCACGGCCATACCGTGCGGAAGTTCGAGAATATCCGTCACGAAACACTCCCCGAGGATTCGCTTCAGCTCGCCGCTCTGCGGGTCGAAACGCCGCAGTCCGTTGCTCATGCCGATCCACAGCATCGACCGGCTGTCGACACAAAGGCTGTTGACGGTCAACCCCTCCCCTTCGTAATCCGAAAGTTTCAGAAAGGGTTCGAACCTGCCGCTCAGGAGATCGAAACGATAGATTCGCCCGGCATTGTCGTAGGCATACATGCGGTGTTCGCGGTCGAAGACCAGCGAGATGGTCCGCCCCGAGGCATCGGAGAACTTCATGTCGCTCTCCAGCTCGTAATGCTTCATCGTCCGGCCGTTCCAGCGATCCACCCCGTCGATAGTCGCCACCCACACGGCGCCCACCGTATCGCAACAGACCTTGTAGGCCCGCTGGCTGCTCAGTCCTTCGGCCACGCCGTAGGACTTGGCCGTATAGCCGTACTCCACGGGATCGGCGCCAAAGGCGAAGCGGACGGTCCCCAGCAGGAGGGCCGCCACAGCCGCAAGGATGATTACAAAAGGTTGTCGCATATCAGGTTTCATCTACAAATATAACAAAAGGTATGATAAAAAACCACGGTTTCCGACCGCCGCGGCAGGAAAAAATGCACGTTTTCAAACCTTATACGTACGCTATCAAACCGGGAAAAAGGTCTTTATGATGAATTTTGCAGTAGGAAAATCCGCGAGGAGATCCAACTAACCAAAAACCTATACTCTATGAACCAATTCTACAAGTGCGTGCTGCTTGCGGCGGCCGCCATCCTCACCTGGACGGGAGGAGTCGGCCGAGTCCATGCAGCCAACAGTGAAGCGAACGCCGCCCTGCCGCAACAGGATGAGACCGTTGTGGTAAAAGGCGTGGTCAAGGACAGCAAGGGCCCCGTAGCCGGAGCCAGCGTCATCGTAAAGGATACGACCCACGGAACGGTGACCGATGCCGACGGTCAGTTCCAGATCAGCGCCGCCCCCGACGCCACGCTCATCGTCAATTTTCTCGGATACAAGAATGAGGAGGTGACGGTCAACAACCGCACCTTCGTCGAGGTGACGCTCACCGAAGACACGCAGGTGCTCGACGAGGTGGTCGTCACGGCCCTCGGCATCAAGCGCGAGCGCAAGGCCCTCGGATACGGCATCGCCGAGGTGAAGGGCGACCTGCTCACCAAGGCCAAGGAGACCAACGTGATCAACTCGCTGGCGGGACGTGTTCCGGGTCTGGTGATCAGCCAGACGGCCGGCGGACCGTCGGGCTCGACGCGCGTCATTCTGCGAGGCAGCACCGAGATGACCGGTAACAACCAGCCGCTCTACGTGATCGACGGCGTGCCCCTGGACAACACCAACTACGGCAGCGCCGGCACCTACGGCGGCTACGACCTGGGCGACGGCATCTCGAGCATCAACCCCGACGACATCGAGAGCATGTCGGTGCTGAAGGGTCCGGCCGCTTCGGCCCTCTACGGCAGCCGCGCCAGCCACGGCGTCATCCTGATCACCACCAAGCGGGCCAATGCCAAGGAGCGCTTCAGTGTCGAGTACAACGGCACGTTCACCGTCGACACGCAGCTGGCCAAATGGGACGACATCCAGGAGATCTACGGCATGGGCAGCAACGGCACCTACAGCTACGACGCCGTCTCGAACACCAACAAGAGCTGGGGTCCGAAGGCCGACGGCAGCAACCTGCTGCGCTACTTCGATGGCGTGGAGCGTCCCTACCTGATCATCCCCGACAACACGTCGGGCTTCTTCCGCACGGGTCTGACGACGACGAACAGCGTCATCGTCGGCACGTCGAACAACAAGAGCGGCATGCGTTTCTCCTACACGAACATGCACAACCGCGACATCGTGCCCAACACCTACATGGACCGCAACACCTTCAACCTGCGGAGCAACACCTCGATCGCGAAGGTCGACCTCGACTTCGGCGTCACCTACACCCGCGAGGATGTGAAGAACCGTCCGGCCCTGGGCGACAGCAAGGCCAACATCGGCAAGAACCTCATGACGCTGGCCACGACCTACGACCAGGCCTGGCTGCGGAACTACGAGGACGAGAACGGCGAATATGCCAACTGGAACGGCATGGACCCCTACAACGTCAACCCCTATTGGGACATCTACAAGAACCGCAACGTCTCGGGCAAGGATTCGTTCCGTCTGAACGGCAAGGCCGTCTGGAACATCGGCCAGCACCTCAAGCTGCAGGGCACCGTCGGCGCCGAACTCAACTGGTTCCAGTTCGAGGACTTCAAGGCCGCCACCACGCCGGGCTACGAGTCGGGATACCTCCAGCGCAGCAACTTCTTCAACCGCATGTACAACGCCGAATTCCTGGCCCTGTACAACAATTCGTGGGGTGATTTCGACCTCAGCGCCACGCTCGGTGCCAACCTCTACAAGGTCGACAACAAGACCACCGTCACCACGGCTCAGGACATGAAGATCCGCGACGTGATCGCGCTGATGAGCTTCAACGAGGTGAGCGTCGAGGAGAGCAGCTACCGCAAACAGATCAACTCAATCTTCGGGGCCGTCAACCTCGGCTGGAAGCACATGCTCTACCTCGACATGACGCTCCGCGGCGACCAGTCGTCGACGCTTCCGACCAACAACAACACCTACGTTTACCCCTCCGTATCGGGAAGCTTCATCTTCTCGGAGCTGATCAACGCCAAGCAGGCGCTGCCCTATGCCAAGGTGCGCGTTTCGTGGGCGCAGGTCGGCAGCGACACCGATCCCTACCAGCTGGGACTCGTCTACACCAAGTCGAAATTCGCCTACCCGGGCTACACGATCGGCTACATCAACAACAACACCGTTCCGAACAAGAACCTCAAGCCGACGATGACCAATTCGTTCGAGGCCGGACTCGAGCTGCGCTTCCTCAACAGCCGCATCGGCCTGGACCTGACCTACTACTCGCAGGTCAGCCGTGATCAGATCATGAGCATGGCCAGCTCCGACACGTCGGGCTATCCCTACCGGCTGATCAACGCCGGCGAGATCGAGAACAAGGGTATCGAGATCGCCCTCAACACGCGTCCCGTACAGGCGGGTGACTTCACGTGGGACCTCAACCTGAACTTCTCGAAGAACAACAACAAGGTGCGTTCGCTGGTCGAGGGGACCGACATGTTCGAGCTGGAGAAGGCCTCGTGGCTCGACGTGCAGGTGGCCGCCAAGGTCGGCGAGAACTACGGTTCGCTGATGGGCCCCGACTTCCTGCGCAACGAGAACGGCGACATCCTGATCGATCCGCAGACGGGTCTTCCGCAGTACGACCGCAACAACCACGTCCTGGGCAACGCCTCGTGGGACTGGACGGGCGGCGTGGTGACGACGTTCGCCTACAAGAACCTGTCGCTGTCGGCCATCTTCGACGTCAAGGTGGGCGCCGATCTCTACTCGATGTCGGCCCGTGCGGCCTACGAATCGGGCAAGAGCCCCGAGACGCTCGAAGGCCGTGAAGGGTGGTACCGTTCCGAGCAGGAGCGTCAGGCGGCCGGCATTCCGAAGGGCGACCAGTGGACCGCCACGGGCGGCTTCATCGCCCCGGGCGTCATCGACAACGGCGACGGCACCTATCGCGCCAACGACATCTACATCAACCCCGAGGACTACTGGTACAGCGTCTGCCGCAACGCCCCCTCGATGTTCATCTACGACAACTCGTACATCAAGTGCCGCGAGCTGACGCTGAGCTATCAGGTCCCGACCGCCTGGTCGCGCGGCGTGCTGAAGGGGCTGACGGTCTCGTTCGTGGCCCGCAACCCGTTCATCATCTGGAAGAACATCCCCAATATCGACCCCGACTCGAACTACAACAACACGACGGGCATGGGTCTGGAGTACGGCTCGCTGCCTTCGCGCCGCAGCTTCGGTTTCAACCTCAACGTCAAGTTCTAACCTAGCGTATCGACAACCATGAAACACAACAAATTACATACAATTCTTTTCTCGGCGGTCGGGCTGCTCCTCTGCGCCACCTCGTGCAGCGACGAGCACATGCAGGACCTCAATACCGACCCCTCGAAGGCCGCCACGCTCGACCCCAACGCACAGCTCACCACGGCCCAGCTGCAGACCTACGGCGATCTGGACCTGACGGAGACCTTCCGCAGCTACATCTACGCCTTCACCCAGCAGACGATGGGGTGCTGGAACACGACCAACTACGGCGGCCGCCACATGATGTCGGATGCCGACATGAGCAAGGTCTGGACACGCTACTACCAGCTGGCCATCAAGAATCTGGTCGATGCCGAGGTTCACAGCGCCGACAACGCCGAGATGGTCAACATCCACGCCGCCGTCCAGATCTACAAGGTCTACATGATGTCGCTGCTGACCGACATCTACGGCGATGTTCCCTACTTCGAGGCGGGCCGCGGCTTCATCGACAACAACCCCATGCCCCGCTACGACACGCAGGAGGAGATCTACAACGACTTCTTCACCACGCTGACCGCGGCCGCCGCACAGATCGGCACCGGAACGGATGCCATCACGGGTGACGTCATCTTCGACGGTGACTGCGCCCGCTGGAAGCGCTTTGCCAACTCGCTGCGGCTGCGTTTCGCCATGCGTCTCTCGAAGGTGCAGCCCGACAAGGCCCGCTCGGAGTTCGAGGCGGCCCTGCAGGACGAAGGCGGCATCATGACCTCGTCGGCGGACGACGCCCTGGTCAAGCACATGGAGGTAGCCTTCAGCTTCGGTTCGGAGGCCTACAGCGACTACCGCGGCAATGCGCTGTCGCAGCGCATGTTCGGCAACGACCCGGTCAACAACCCCACCTACCTCTGCGCCACGCTCTTCGACGAGCTCTACGACACGGGCGACCCGCGGGCCTTCATGATCGCACGCTTCTACTACGACGGCATGATGAGCCTGACGAGCCCCGAGGGCCGCATCGACCTCACCGACGAGATGATCAAGACGGGTTGGGACATGAAGGCCGACGCCCGTGAACCGGGAGCCTACGCCTGGGAGCCCTGGCCGCGTCAGTACGAGAGCGCGCTGACCGAGCAGTACAGCGAGGTCGACCCGACCTTCACCAACAACATGTCCTACGCCAGCGAGCCGAAGGTGGCCACCAACTTCCTGCTGAGCGACAATCCGGGCGTGGTGATGACGTCGGCCGAGGTGAAGTTCCTGCTGGCCGAGGCCAAGCTCAACGGCTGGGCGGTCGACGGCGACGTGACGACCCTCTTCGAGGAGGGTGTAACGGCGGCGATCAACTTCCTGACGGACAACTACGACTGCCGCCAGGTTCCGACCGACGAGATCCGCACCTACCTCGACGGACTGCACTTTGCCAACGTGGACAACAACATCAAGCGCGAGCTGATCAACACCCAGGCGTGGATCCTCCACTTCACCAACCCCTACGAGTGCTGGGCCAACCAGCGCCGCAGCGGCTATCCGCAGCTCAAGTCGCCGGCCGAATACGGCTTCAGCAACTACCTGGTCGACGGACAGGAGATCCCCGTGCGGCTCTGCTACCCGCGTCTGGAGTCGTCGTACAACACCGAAAACTACGACGAGGCCCTCTCGCGCATGGGCGGCACCAACAGCTGGAACACCCCCGTATGGTGGGACGTCGACTGAAACCATCCACATCCTTAAATCTTCAAACACGATGAAAACCAAACACATATTCTTCATAACGGCCCTTGCGGCAGCGCTTGCCTGCGCGTCGTGCAAGGAGGAGGAGCCCTACTCGACGATCACCCCCGATGATCAGCCCTGCATCCTCGACCCGATCTTCCCGGACCGCACCGCAACGGGCGAACTGGCCGTCTACCAGAGCTTCGGCCGCGACACGAACCTCAATCTCGAACTGGTCGTCACCCCGTCGGCCTACACCACCGTCACGTGGCTGCTCGACGGCGAACCCGTCCACACGGGGCTGACGATCGACATGCCGCTCGAGGCGGGCACCTACACCCTGCGTGTCGAGGCCACGACGACGAAGGGCAAATCGACCTACCGCGAATGTCTGATCGAGGTGACGCCGCTGGAGGGCGACCCCTGGTCCGAAGAGAGCGGGCTGGAGCGCTACGTGGCTCCGGGTCTGGAGGCCGCCTTCACGGGCACGGACCTCAACAAGGTCTCGGGGCTGCTGCTGGGTGACATTCCCGTCACGGAGTTCCGCTACAATGCCGGGACCTCGGCCATCGAATACACCGTCCCCGCCGACATCACCCCGGGACGCTACCGCCTCTCGCTGCTCGACAACGCCGGCAACCGCTACGGCGCCAATACGGTCACCGTTCTCGAGGGTGCCACCGTTCTCGACGGCGCCTCGACGGCCGCTCCCGGCGGAACGATCACGCTCTCGGGCGTCAAGCTCGATGAGGTAGCCTCGATCACGATCGGCGACCGGCGGATCGACACCTTCGAGACGCAGACCTCGACCGAGCTCTCGTTCACCTGTCCGGCCACGCTGACCAGCGGCGAGGAGTACACCATGACGGGTACGACCGACAGCGGTGCAGCTGTGCAGTTCGGAGCCGCCGACGGAGCGCTCTACCCCGAGACCACGATCCTGATGACCACCGAGACGATCCTCTGGGAGGGCCACTTCGCCGTTGTCAACTGGGGTGAGGCCAACTTCGAGGGGGCCCGCTACCTGCTCAACGATGCCCGCGTGGGGTCGATCCTGCGCATCTACTACTCGCTCGACACCTCGGCCGACTACCACCAGATCCGCGTGGTCACCGGCGGCTGGACGCGTCTGCTGGGCGAGACCGACGCCGACGACCTCAAGCCGACCGAAGACGGCGTCATCGAGATGGAGATGACGCAGGAGCGCATCGACCTGATCAACAACGACTACGGCTTCATGTGCGTGGGCCACGGCTACTTTGTCGACAAGATCACACTCGAATAACCTTTAAGACTCACCTTTCATGAAGAAAACTCTCATGCCAGCCCTGATGCTCCTTGCGCTCACCCCGGGCGCAAGGGGCCAGCAGGCCACTCCGCTCTATCTGCAGAACGACGCCCCGATCGAACAACGCATCGAGGATGCCCTGCAGCGAATGACCCTCGAGGAGAAGGTGGCCCTGTGCCACGCCCAGTCGAAATTCACCTCGGCCGGCGTGCCGCGGCTGGGGATCCCCGAACTGATGATGAGCGACGGCCCCCACGGGGTCCGCGCCGAGATCGAATGGAACAGCTGGAACTATGCCGGCTGGACCAGCGACTCGATCACGGCCTTCCCGGCACTGACGGCCCTGGCCGCCACGTGGAACCCGGAGATGGCCGCCCGCTACGGCCGGGCCATCGGCGAAGAGGCCCGCTACCGCGAGAAGGATGTGCTGCTGGGCCCGGGTGTCAACATCTACCGCACGCCGCTCAACGGCCGCAACTTCGAGTACATGGGTGAGGACCCCTGCCTGGCGGGCGAGATGGTCGTGCCCTATATCCAGGAGCTACAAAAGAACGGCGTGGCGGCCTGCGTCAAGCACTTCGCCCTGAACAACCAGGAGCAGTGGCGCGGATCGGTCGACGTCGTGGTCAGCGAACGGGCCCTGCGCGAGATCTACCTGCCGGCCTTCCGCCGGGCGGTGGTCGACGGCGGCACGTGGAGCATCATGGGCTCCTACAATCGCTATCTGGGCCAGCACTGCTGCCACAACAGCGTGCTGCTGAACGACATTCTGCGCGGTGAGTGGGGCTTCGACGGCTGCGTCATCACCGACTGGGGCGGCGCCCACGACACGCGCGAGGCAGCGCTGAACGGCCTCGACATCGAGATGGGCACCTACACCAACGGCCTGACCTCGGAGAGCACGTTCGGCTACGACCAGTACTACCTGGCCCAACCCTATCTGGAGATGCTGCGCCGCGGCGAGGTGCCGATGCAGACCGTCGACGACAAGGCGCGCCACATCCTGCGGCTGATCTTCCGCACGTCGATGAATCCCAACCGTCCGTGGGGCTCGCTCTGCACCGAGGAGCACTACGCCACGGCCAAGGCCGTCGGCGACGAGTCGATCGTCCTGCTCAAGAACAACGGCATCCTGCCGCTCCGGGCCGACCGCTATGAGCGGATCCTGGTCGTGGGCGACAACGCCACGCGCCGACTGACCGACGGCGGCGGCTCGTCGGAACTCAAGCCCAAGGATACGATCTCCCCGCTCGAGGCCCTCGAGGCGCTCTACGGCGACAAGATCCGCTATACGCGGGGCTATGCCTGCGGGCGCCCGATGTACGAGCTGGTCGAGGGGGTGCCGGCCGCGACGATGGATTCGCTGCGCCGCGAGGCGGTCAAGCTGGCCCGCAAGGCCGACGTGGTGATCTACATCGGCGGACTGAACAAGAACGCCTACCAGGATTGCGAATCGACCGACCGCAGGTCGTACAACCTCCCCTTCGGACAGGACGAGCTGATCGAGGCGCTGCTGGAGGTCAACCCCAACGTCGTCATCATGAACATCAGCGGCAATGCCTACGCCATGCCGTGGGTCGACCGCGTGCCAGCCATTCTGCACGCCTCGTATCTGGGGAGCATGGGCGGTCTGTCGATCGCCGACGTCCTCAGCGGGCGGGTCAACCCGTCGGGCAAGCTGCCCTACTCGATTCCCGTGCGGCTGACGGACTGCGCCGCCCACGCCTCGGGTGATGCGGCCAACTACCCGGGCATCGAGCGCGGCGAGGTCTCCGAAAGCCGGATCCCGGGGTCGTTCCTCAACGGCGGGGCCGATCCGCAGGTGACCTACGCCGAGGATATCCTGGTCGGATACCGCTGGCACGACACCAAGAAGATCCCGGCGCTCTTCCCCTTCGGCCACGGCCTGAGCTACACGACCTTTGCCTACGGCAAGCCCGAGGTCTCCGCGACGAAGATGCACCCCGGCGAGAGCCTCCGCATCCGCATCCCCGTCGTGAACAACGGTCAGCGTGACGGCATGGAGGTCGTCCAGCTCTACATCGGCGACGAGAAGTGTTCGGTGCTGCGGCCGGTGAAGGAGCTCAAGCACTTCAAGAAGGTCTTCGTCAAGGCCGGCGAAAGCGTCGACGTGGAGTTCACCGTCACGGAGGAGGACCTGAAGTTCTTCGACGAGGCCTCGCACGACTGGGTGGCCGAAGAGGGTGTCTTCACGGCCCGGATCGGCTCCTCGTCGACCGACATCCGCCATACGGTCCGGTTCAAATACGAACGATAGAGGCCCGCCGGGCCACCCCGGCACCAGTCAATACGACATCCGCCTGCCAGTCCGCCCGGACCGGCAGGCTTTTTTTGACGCCTCCACCCGACAGCGGCTCCCGACGCCCCCCGCCCGAAAGCCGGCTTCCCCGAAACCGCAACCGCCCCCGCGGCAGAAATCGCGAACATATTCTCCCGGCGGAGCGGCCAATTTCGCACAAAAACACTATCTTTGCACTCGTTAAACCTGCAAACACCATGAACGCTATCACACGCACCGATTTCACCTTCGAAGGTCAAAAGAGCAAGTATACGGGCAAGGTCCGCGACGTATACGACATCAACGACGAATATCTCGTCATGGTCGTCACCGACCGGATCTCGGCCTTTGACGTCGTTCTGCCCGAGGGCATTCCCTACAAGGGTCAGGTCCTGAACCAGATCGCCGCCAAGTTCCTCGACGCCACGGCCGACATCCTTCCCAACTGGAAGCTGGCCGTTCCGGATCCGATGGTCACCGTCGGCCGCAAGTGCGAACCGTTCAAGGTGGAGATGGTCATCCGCGGCTACCTCTCGGGCCACGCCTGGCGCGAGTACAAGGCCGGCAAGCGGACCATCTGCGGCGTGGAGATGCCCGAGGGAATGGTCGAGAACCAGAAGTTCCCCGAGCCGATCATCACCCCGACCTCGAAGGCCGCCGAAGGCCACGACGAGGATATCTCCAAGGAGGAGATCATCGCCTCGGGACTCGTCAGCCGCGAAGATTACGAACAGCTCGAGAAATACACCCGCGCCATCTACCGCCGCGGCAGCGAAATCGCCGCACGGATGGGGCTGATCCTCGTCGATACGAAATACGAATTCGGCAAGAAGGACGGCGTGATCTACCTCATGGACGAGATCCACACCCCCGACTCGTCGCGTTACTTCTACGCCGAGGGTTACGAGGAGCGGCTGGCCCGCGGCGAGCGGCAGAAGCAGCTCTCGAAGGAGTTCGTCCGCGAGTGGCTCATGGCCAACGGGTTCCAGGGTCAGCAGGGACAGAAGGTTCCCGAGATGACGCCCGAAATCGTTGCCGGCATCACCGACCGCTACATCGAACTCTACGAGCACATCACGGGTGAGAAGTTCGTCAAGGGGGCCGAGGCCGCCGATACGCAGACCATTCTCCACCGCATCGAGAAGAATGTCTCCGAGTGCCTGAAGAGCCTCAAATAGCCCGAGCGGCAGCAACCCGGGCGGCATCTCCTGTCGGATGACAGTTCGCGGCAGGAGGCCGACCCGCAGCCGGAGTGCCGCTTCGGCACGAATCCGGCCCGAAGCCCCGGCAGACAGCGACCGCAAGTATCGGATGATCAAAATGAAAGCGACCATTTAACCGGTCGCTTTTTTTCGTGCCGGGAGCCGTCCGGACCAGGCCGGACCAGACCGGGAGTCTGTCCAGAAGGACGGCCCACACCCGGTCGGCAGCGAGACAAAAAAAGAAGGCGGCAACTCCCTATTTGCCGCCTTCGCCACATTTACCGAGTCCCGTCTCGGCCCGTAGTACATCTACGTTTGTGGATCTTATTTGTCGTTCATCTGCATCCCTGCAGGTCGTCTTTTGTTCTGTTGATTGAGGTTAAAGTACTCCTCGGCCGGGGATACGTTCTCCTTCGTGACGTAGATCTTCCGCCGGAAGACCGGCCCGTAATTGCCGTCCGCATCCACCGCCGCGGCCACCACCGTCAGGTCCGTATCGTAGAACGACTGGTAATCGAAGCTCATCTCACTCGATTCGCCGTAGCTGAGCAGCTGGTTGATCACCTTGATGTCGGGATACTTCTCCGTGTCGGTCATGTCCTCCTCAAAGGCGTAGTAGTAGAATCCGGCAGCCTCACCTTCGATCTTCAGCTTCAGCGGAACCAGGGCAAACGGTGCGGGCGGGAACGAAGGATCGAGCTGCGAAAGTTCGTAGCAGTCGTAGTACTTGTCGAACTCGACCGTCGCCTTCACGTCGGCCACCACCGCCTTCGGCGTCACGAACACCTCGCTGAAACTTATCTCGCCGGCAAACTCGCCCGTCGCATCGTCGATCGCCACGGCAAAGGCCTTGTAGCCCGTATTGTCGTTGAGTTCGTTGAAGGTCTTGTAGGCCATTGACTTCGAGATGAACTGCTTCATCAGCTGGGCCCGGTTGAGCGCATACCCCAGATTGAGGTAGTACTCGACCATCTCGTCCGTCTGCCGCTCGACATCCTCGACCGTAGCCTGCTCGGCGACAACTCCGCAGTAGAACGAGGCGCTGGCCGGTTCGGCACGGATCATCACGTCGGCACCGTACGGCGAGAGGTTCATGACCGTGAAGGTGAAGGTCATCTCGCTGGCCGAGGACTCGCTCAGCGTCGTAAAGCGCTTCATGACCAGATCCGTCGTCGGACGCCCCGCAAAGTAGCCCACCGCCATCACCAGATAGTCGGTTTCGGGCGTCAGGTCCTTGATCGAACCGTCGGCATTGCCGTTGCGCACGTAGCGTTCGAGGTCGTGACGTCCCGAGAAGAGCTCGTCGATCTTCTCCTGATCCGTCGTGAAGGGCTCCCAGTTCGAGGCCTTGTCGATGATCAGCACATAGGGATCCGTATTCGTCGTCACGACGCTGATGTTGGCCCGGTCGGAGCTGACCCCTTCGACAATAAGCGAAATCTGGTTCTCCGAGGGGTTGACATCGCCGGTCTTGAACTCCTTCGAGGCGATTGCCGAGCAGATCAGTCCCGACTCCGACACCGCGAAGGCGTATCCGACGAACTCCGTCTCGGGATCGATCGCCTTGTATTCATACTCGGCCGCACCGCGCGAGCAGATCTCCGAGACGGTCTCCTCGACGGTCATGCCGGTCGACGTTCCGTTGTCGACATACGTCGAGATCATCTTCTGGAACATCGCCTCCATCGTCATGCCCGAACTCTCAAGGTCGGACTTCTTCATGATGTCGTAGTAGTAGTACTTGTCCTCCATCGAGGGGGTTACGCTCATCTTGACGCGGTTGCCCGTAATTTCGTAATCGATCGCGAACTCGATGTCGAGCATCTCGGGGGCCCCCGTACGGAACTCCTCGACGATGACACGCGTCAGGGGGTTGCACTGCAGATCCAGACCGAAGATCACGATGACGTAGTCGGTATCCATGTAGAGGTCGCGCACGTCGAGCGTCTGCACGCCGGTCACCAGCGCCTCGGACTCCGTCAGGAAATCCTCGAGCGACATCTCGTACCGCAGCGCCTCGGACTTGTAGAAGGCCACGATGTAGTCGAAATAGGCCTGGGCACCGCCCATCTGATCGAACGACGATTTCGGAACGAGCGTCGCCACGTAGGTCATCGCTTCGTCGCGGGGGGTGATCCGCAGATCGACACCCGTCTCGAAGATCCGCAGGATCTCCGTCTCGAAGGGCTGCGAAATGGCCTGCGTCACCGTCAGCACGGCGGGTGCGGGCAGCGACGGCACGCTGAGATCGATCCGCCCGACGCGTTCCACATCCTCCGTATTCTCATCCACGCGGAAGCGCAGCACACCCGGCTGCGAGAGGTCGATCTCACGGATCCACTCGACCGACGGCCGGGCCTCGACCTGTGCATTCGAATTCAGGAGTTCGAAGGTGACCACCACCTCACCGCCATCGGCCGTCACCGTCACGGCGGACTCCGACAACGTCATCTCCGGAGAGAGCTCCTCCTCGGACTTGCAACCCGGCAGCAACGCCACGAGCGCCAGCAGTGCCGTCAGCGACAGCACCTTGAAATACAGCTTTTTCATACGGTTTACTCCTGATTAAATTTGACTTCTGCGACGACTCGCACATTCCGATCGAACGGCTTGCCGCTGGCGTACGTTCTGCCATAGTTGAAATTCAGCAGCCAGACATCGGTCTTCGAGCACTCGGTGCTGGTGTAGTAGAATCCGCCGATGCGGGCGCCGCCGGCATCCAGAATCGTCTGGTTGAAGCGGTCGCGGGCCTCGCGGGCCTCTTCCGAATCGTAGCCCGGCATGTCGGTATCGTCGCCCCAGTCGGCCAGCATACCCTCGCCCTGTGCCTCATCGACCAGTTTCAGCCCCGACATCGCCGCGAAGAGCTCCTTCATCTCCCAAGCCGAGGGCATGTACCAGGTGATGTTACCGGCCTGCTGTTCATCGACCCAGACAAAGGCCGGATAGTTGGTCCGCCAGTCGTCCAACGTATGGATCCGTTCCGTATTGGCACGGCCGTCGGCGTAATCCGTCGCGCCGGTCTCTTCGTAGTCCAGCGACCATTTGCTCTGTTTCTGATTCAGGGAGACAATGCGGCAGGTTCCGGCCTGCTCGTCGTAGCTGAAGACAACGCCCACGGCCCGGCCCTCCGAAAGGGGCGGCAGCAACTCCGTCACGCGTCCATTGTCCAGATAATAATAGCCCACGTCGACCGCCTTGCGCGGCTCCTCAACCACGACGCGGCACATGGCGACATGCTTGCCGCTGGCAGCCTTTACCGTAGCCTCGCCTCGGGCCAGGGCCGAGACGACACCGTTCTCCACCGCAGCGACCCGGCTGTCGGTCGACGACCAGACCAGGTCCACATCGATATCCTCGGGCACGAGCGTAACGGCAAGCGTTGCGCTCTGGCCGATCTGCAGGGTGATCTCATCCTGATCGAAGCGGATCTGCTCCAGAACCTTCCCCGGGGTCACCTCATCATCTTTGCTGCAGGACAACAGGCATAGCAGCATGCAGCACACAAACAGGGGCTTCATTTTCATACAAGAGAGTGCATTTTGTTTGATTGGTTTTCACAAAACTAACAATTAACCGCCAATAAAAAGCACTCCTGCAAGCCCGTTCGAACATCAGATCGGCAAATTGTCGTTACAACACTCGATAATCTTTTCCCGATATTTCGAAGGAGTCATTCCGGTCTCCGCCCGGAAGATCTTGAAGAAGGTATTCGGGGTTCCGAAACCCGTTTCGATGGCAATGGCCTTCATCGAAGAGTCGTTGTTCGGGTCCGAAAGGATCTGCAGCGCCTCGGCAATCCGGTAGCCGTTGACGAACTGGTTGAAATTTTTTCCGGTCTTTTCGTTGATCGCCTGCGACAGGTAGGTGCGGTTGGTGCCCAGAAGTTCGGCCACCCGGCTTCGGGTCAGATTCGCTTCGCGGTAGAGACGGCCGAAGGTCATCAGATCCTCGAGCCGTGCGAAGAGTTCGTCGAGCCGCTCCTGATCCGATCCTCCGCAGGCGCTTCCCGTCCCGGCCTCCGGCTCCTCCGCAGGCTCCGGCAGATAGGGCTGCATCCGCTCCTCGAGATCCCGCTTCTCTTCCCGAAGCCGGGAGATGAGCTTCTCGAGTTTCTGCTCCTTGAAGATACTCTCCTTGTACTGCCGCGCCATCGCACCGTACATCCGGTCCTTCTTGCGATACATGTAGAAGACGATCACCAGAATGACCAGGACGGCCGACGACGAGAGGACAAGCACCTGCAGCTGGTTGTTCTTCTTCTGGATGATTGCCTCGTGCCGGGCCGATTCGTATTTGATGGTCAGTTCATTGACAGCCCGTTCGCGCTGGATGTTGAAGATGCTGTCGGACTCCTGCTTGAAGATCCGCTGGTGGCGGTAGGCATCCTCGTAGTCGCCCAGCGTGGCGTCGGCCCGGGCCAGGCCGTCGTAGAGCCGGTAGGTGAAGACGCGATCCTGCTTGTCGGACGCCAGACGCAGCCCTTCACGGAAGATCTCCCGGGCTGTGTCGGGTTTGCCGGTCTTGAGCAGATACTCCCCGTAGGAGAGACAGAGATAGCTCGAACGCGTGGCCTGCTGATTCTCCTTGTGCTCCCAGGCCGAACGGAAATAGTCTCCGGCCCGCCGGTAGTCACCGAGCGCGGTCAGGATATTGGCATAAAGACAGCTGATTCCGATCATGTCGATCTGCGCATAGGAGCTTTCGATCGCCTTGACCACGAACTGCTCGGCCCGTGCATAGTCCCCGGCCACATAGTACATCATGGCGGCGGAGTACTCCCCCATGAAGATCATCTTCTCGCTGTCGAGGGTTTTGCCGTCCTCGTAGAGTTCGAGGGCATATTTCAGACCGGAGGGGTCTTCGCGCACGAAACACGACATGATCAGGTTGTAGTACATCACGGCATAATCCGTCGGAGCCGAATACTGGCGGGCCAGTTCGAGACCGGCGATAAAGAGTTCGGTGGCCGTCTCGTAGTTCATGCGCTCCTTGATTTCGTAGAGGCCCAGCGCGTTGTACATCACGCAGGCCGAATAGAAATCCTCAACGGGAGCATGCTCCTCCTCGAGTCTCTTCCAGATGGCCATCGCCTGGTCCAGCAGCTCCTTGGCATGGCCGTAGCCATCGGTCGCCAGGTAGAGTTCGCCGGCATAGGAGAGCGCCTTGAAATGGAGCCAGCGTCCCTTTTCGCCGTGCATGGCCTTTTCGTCGGCGGAGAGGAGCGAGATCTGATCGGCACATTGAATCACCGAATCGGGCTGATGGGCACGCAGATAGTCCATGGCCTGGCTGCGCAGGGAGTCGATGCGTTTGGAACAGGCTATCTGTTCGGGGTCCATCGAACGCGACGCTCCGCGACAGGGGGAGACAAACGGCAACGAAACAAGGCAAGCGAGAAGGAGGATCAGTTTCTTCATACATTTATCTTTACGGCCGAGGCCGGGAAACAGGGGGCATGCAGTCCGGGACGGTATTTCCATCGCAATACACCGGCATCGGGGCCGGGAATGGTACGAACCGCGGGACCATTTTGCGCATGCAACTCCGCTAATTTAGCAATAAATTTTCAAAAAACTGAAAAACGGGACCTCCCAACGATCTTTTCAGCACAATATCCGCAAAGGGCGCACTCCGGAAGAGGTCCGTGAAGGTCGGCCGGAGGAGGGTGCGCAGCGGATCCGCACGGCAGTTTCCGGTCCGACCGGGATCGGCGATGGTTCAGTGAGAGTCGGCCGGTGACCGGGTCTTCTACGATCAAAACGGAGTCGGCCGGACGGTTTACACCGCCCGACGCAACTCCGTTTTCAAAAGTCGGTCCGGCACCGGATGCGACGCCCCGGATACACGCCCCGAACCGGGGAAGATGGCTTACAATCGGATGATCTCGGCCGTCTGATTGTCCATTCCCGGCATCGTCCGCCCGATGTCGGCTCCGATGTAGGTCGGGTCGCAGACGATGAAGCGGCGGCGGTCGATCTCCAGATAGTCGCCCGTCACCTCCTCATCGAAGCAGACCGCCGTCGCCAGATGGTTCGGGTAGTTGATCAGCACGACATCCAGCCCCAACAACTCGCGGATCAGTACGGAGAAGAGAATCGAACGGTCCTCGCAGTCGCTGTAGGGGTAATTGAGAGTCTCGTCGGCAAACAACGGCCGCTCGTAACCGAACTGCTGCTGATCGGTCTGGTAGTCGAAGGCGCGCTGGACGAAATGGATCAGCACGTTGGCCGCCTCGGCCGGACTCTTCCCGGCAATGGCCTGCCGCAAAGCGGGATAGAGAGCCTGACGGGCCTTGTCGCTCAGCGGGGTCAGGGCGTGCACGTCCCAGCGGCAATAGGGGTAGGTGTCGAAGAAACGCATCAGATTCTGATTCGGGCAGAAGGGAACCCCCGTTTCGGGCAGAGACGACTCGTCGAACACCCGGCAGAACACCTCCCTGTCGGGCAGCGCGGGCAGCCGCTCGATGTAGAGCGAAAACGGCTTCTCACCCGGGAACGCAAAGTCGCAGAGGCGGAGTCCGCCGCCCTGGAACGAGGAGTCGAAGATGTAGAAACGGGTACCGTTGATTTCGAGGAACTTCCGCCCGTAGACCACCACGTCGGGCGGCAGGAGCAGATAGAGGCGGTTGCCGCTGCGGGCCAGCCGCATTGCATAGCCCGACTGCGAGAGCAGATAGGCCCGCAACAATACGCCGTCGTTCGTATCGGCACTTCCGTAGAGCGCCGCCGAGAGGCTGCGGCAGAGCTGCACGTAGGCCCAGTCGCACAGATGGAGGCTGTCGCGCAGGCGGAGACAGTCCTGCAACAGCGCCCGGGAACGGTCGCCGGAGAGCCTCTTCCAGGCCTCGGCCACGCTCCGCTCCGAGGTATCCTCGATCGGCGCAACCGTCTCACGGTCGATGCGTACCGAACACGTCGCCCCGAAGAGGTCGAACGTCATCCGCTCCCCGACCGGATCGACCGGATCGGGAATCGGCTCGACGGGCCGCGGCTGCACGACGGGGTCACGCGGCGGGGTCACCGTGTCGAAGGGGACGGTTTGCGGTTCGGCGGGCCGGTCATCGGGCCGGAAGTGCGGAGCGACCGGCGGATCGGGCTTCGGGAGGGGCAGCGCCGGCCGGCTCTCGACCCGCTTCCAGGGATGGCGGACAAACTCGGCATACTCGGTATTGACCCGATCGCGGAACGAGGCATACTCCTGCAGCGAACGGTTGCGGAAGGCCTCATACTCCTGCTCGGCCGTTGGCTGCTGGGCCCTGACCGTCCCCAGCAGGGTTACGGCCAGGAGGGTGACAAACGCGGTTTTCATGGCACGTTACAATTTCAGATTTTCCCAGTCGGGGATGCCTTCGCCGCTGACCGTCGGGACCTGCAGTTTGTCGTTGACGCGTTTCGAATAGAGCATGACCTGCGTCCGCAGGTAGTTGGCCAGATCGCCCAGCGTGACATCGCCGGAGGTCTCCTGCAGCTTCTTGAGCAGGAAGTAGGTGAACATTCCGTGGCCCTTTTCGGCGTAGGGCAACGCCGTTTCGTCCTGCGAGGTTGCGTTGAAGGCGACGACCTTCGAGGGGACAGCCGTCTCGCGCGGAATCAGCTTCACGGCCCGGGCTCCGGCAGTCGAGGCCAGCAGTTTCGCGTCACGACCCTCGCCGCAGAAGCAGGCATCGAGAAAGACGATCGACGAGGAGATGTTCATCCGGCTCAGTTCGTCGTAGAGCTCCCGCTTCGAGTAGCAGGTCACGGGGTCGACCCCGAAGGCGTCGACCGGCAGCAGATAGGGCTCGTTCGCCGAGCCGTAGGGGGCGCCGTGGCCCGAATAGTAGAAGATGACCCGCACGGGCTCCTGGTAGACCGAGGCCAGTTCGCGCACGTCGGAGACCGCCCGCCGCATCTCGACGAAGGTGGCATCGCGATAGATGCGGATGTTGGCCTCGGGAATGCCCAGCGTACGGTTGCAGTACTTGCGGAAGGTCTCGCCGTCGTTCAGCGCATAGGGAACGGTCGACAGGCGCGTGTAGTTCTCGTTGGAGATGATCACCACGAACGTCTTCTCGTCACTGGCGTAGCAGCTCGGGATGTAGACATCCACGTCCGAACGGGGGACCGTCACGGTCGACTGCTGCGCGGCTTCACCGGTCGACTCGCGGATCCGGACAACGAGCCGGTCGCCCTCGGTCTCGACGTTGTAGGCGTAGTAATCGACCTTGCGGCTTCCCACGTAGGTGCGGCCGGGCGCGCGGAGCGAGATTCCCGAGAGGGTCAGCTCCTCACCCGAGGCCGTGAAGCGGATCTCCTGGCAGCGGATCCGGTTCTGGGTCCACTCGCGGCGGAACTCCATGCTCTGCTCGAAGGGGACCGCCACGGCGATATGACCGATGCGGGACTTGATCAGAAAGGAGCCGTTGTCCTTGTCGTATTCACACAACTCGAAGGGGCGCACGTCGGGATAGAGCCGCAGGTAGAGCGCCACGGCACACTGCGCATAGTACTCCATGGCCATCTGTTCGTAGAGGGTCGACTGGCGCAGCTGATACTCCTCCAGCGACTCGAACTCGTCCTTGCGGATCCAGTTCTCCATGTTGAGCGTCACGAAACGGGTGCAGAACTTGTCGAGATCGATGCTGCGGCGGTCCTTGTCGACATAATAATAGGAGTCGTCGTTCGTCAGATCGCGGTAGACGTAACAGTCGCGCCCCCGCTCCCGACCCCACGAAAGACGATCGTCGAGACGGATCTCCTGGTTCTGCCAGACATAATCGCCGATGTAGTCGACAAAGCTGTAGTTCGTCCCGGTCTGCTCCTCGCGCACCGGGAAGAGACGGTTATAGGGCTGGTGCGTATCGGTGCCGATCAGACGGATCTCGGTATATTTCACGTCGAGCAGCAGGTTGTCCAGCGAATCGGTCACGCCGTACCGGTCGCCGATCCGGACCCGTTTCAGGAGGCCGTTGCCCCGTCGGAAGGGGTGCGTTTCGCTGCATTTCGCGCTCCACGACTGCCGCAGCCGTCCGAGCATGGCGGCAAACTGCCGCCGCTGTTCGTGGTCGGAGCGGATCAGCCGGATCTGCTCGTAGCGAGCCTGATAGGCGGGTTCGAGCCGCCGGCGCTCGGCCTCGCCCTGCCGCCACTCCCGGCCGGACTGAATCTTCGTGACGCTGGCGTAGCGGATCGGCACGACCAGATTGCCCAGAATATCCATCACGCCGTAGCGATAGCGGCCGAGATGGAGGGCGCGAACCAGGTAGTTGTAGCGATCGATCGCGAGGATCTCCTGCGTATAGACCTTCTGCTCGCCGTCGCGATCCGTCGTGAAGAGGATGTAGCTTCCCGAATTATCGTGGCGGACCGTGCGGGAGGTCAGACTCAGCAGGATGTCAAGATCCGGATCCTGCGCATTCTGTCCCGCAAGCGGCAGCGTCAGCCACAGGAGAAGAAAAAGGGTCAAAATCGGTTTCATGGTTTCATCACGGTTTGCGATCGTCGCGATCCGCAACGCGCCGGATTCCCGGAGCTCGAGGTCTCCGGGTCATTCGGCACGGATGTCGACGGTCGAAAGGACGATATATTTTTCGTCGTTGGGGATCAGCGCCATCCACTTCTCGACCTCTTCGCGCGAGGGTTCGGCCTCCAGGAACGGCCGTTCGCTCTTCGTGAAGAGGAAGATCAGGCGGTTGACCTCCGTGGGACGCTCCGTGCACTTCTCCACGATGAAGTCGACCGCCTGCGGGAAGGCCATCGGCTGGTTGCGCCGCAGCTGTTGCGAACGGTCATAGGCGTTAGGATAGAGCGTATAGCTTCTGCCGGACTCCTCGAACAGGAAGATCTTCAGCCAGCAGTCGGCCGCCGGCGTCACCGTGAACTCCAGCCGGTCGCCGGCCAGGTAGACGCTGCGCAGCCCGTCGACGCGGGCGACAAAGTCGGGATCGGGCTCCACGCCGCGCTTCACCTCGACATCGGCCACGCAGTAGAAGATCACCTCCGAGGGGCGCACCTCCGACTGCCGGACCCCCTCGTCGACAACCAAGAAGGAGACCACCTCGCCGTCGATCTGGTGAAGGGTGGTGCTGTTGAAGGTTTCGCCGGCCGACGAGATCTCCATCCGCTCCCAGATGCTCATCCGCGAGCCGCAGACCTTCTCGACGGCCCGGCGCCGGGCGTCGTCGCGGGCCCGCTGAGCCGCCTCGCGCCCCGTCACGTCGGAGTTGGCGAGCACCATGGCAAATTCGCCCCGCACGCCCCGCACCATGCGGACCCGTTCGTTCTGCTGCGCCAGGCTCCGTCCGCCCGCCAGCAGCAGGCAGACCGCCATCCATACGATCCGATACGTTTTCATAGACAGTCGGGAAAGGGCAGGCAGGAGCCCGATACGGCCCCGCCCGCGGTCAAGGATTCGGTTGGATCGCCTATTCGCCCGGCTCAATCGGGAATCCCTCCCGGACAAACTCGCTGATCTTCTCGGCATTCTCGCGCAGGAACTCCGACTCGGCCTTCATGCGCTCGAGAGCCCGCATCCGGGCCGAAGAGGCCGCCTCCTCGTTGACCAGGTAGAAGGCCTTGTAGTCGATGCCGCCCTCCTTCTTCTCGCGATAGACCGAGAAACTCTTCTTCAGCTCGCCGTTGAGCTCCTTGGCGACACGGCTCTCATAGCCCTCGTAGAAGTTGTCGACCGAGGGACTCTCGGCCACACCGGCCCCGAATTCCGCCGTGATGCGGCCGGCAACCATCTGCCGGGCCTGCTTGGCGTAGGAGATGCTGGCGTTGGTAGCGGCCCACTGTGCGGCCTGATTGAGGGTCTTGACCGAGGTCTGGCCGACGACGTTGGCCACCAGTTCCTGGTTGTTTTCATCGGTGAGCTTCTGGTAGTGCTCGAAGATCAGATCCTCCAGCGCACGCGATCCGTCGACCTTCCAGCCCTCCGCGACGAGCTCCTTGGCCATCTTCTTGGCGCTCTTCCAGCGGCTTCGGTCCGTATTTCGAGGTTGGGCAGACACGGTTCCGGCGACAAAAATGCCGAGGAACAACCAAAATAAAAGTCTCTTCATCTTACTACATATTTAAGGGTTAAACAATGGCCTCCACACACGGAACAATCCGCCGACACATTCCAAGACGGTGAGATGAAGCGGGAAGAGGGAACCTGCGGGAGTTCGCGGGGACCCGTTCATACCGTTCCTACCACCACTCTCACCAAACTCCAAGGGCCTCTCCGCACGCAGTCGGCATCCGTGCGGAAGGTCTCTGAACGATGAATTGCCGGACATCGACGCAGCCTTGAAACAGACAGCCGCATCTATCCCGAAGGGAGAAATCCATTCCGGAGACTCCTTTTCCTTGCGGGGATCCGGGACGGCGGTCCACCCACCGGGAGGTGATTCGCGCCGCAGCCTTACCTACTCAAAGGTAGGAAAAATTTTCGTCCCGTGCAACAGGTTTTCCATTCAAATTCAAAGCAAAAAGCGATCCGTCTCCCGGCCGACGCTCTCTTCGGCCGCCACCTTCCGAAAAAGACGGGGCCGGGCGATCCGAAATCGCCCGGCCCCACAATCAGCCAGCTCCCGAAACGGAGGTTTCCGCCGCTATTCGGCCGTCCCGGCCTCTTCGGCAGCGTGGCAGAACCACTCGCCGCCCATCGGGATACGCCGCCCCCGGTCATTGACCAGCGCCAGCGTCACCCGTCCGCCGTTGTAATCGAAATAGCGCAGCTCGAGGGGGTGCAGCCCCGCCGAAAGGGCCGCCTGCCCGGTCTTCTCGACCAGCGTGTGTTCGCCGTCGTTGTCTATCACCACGCGGCCGTCGATCCGGAGTACGCTGCCGTCGTTCGAGGCCAGCTCGAAGGTGTAGATCCGGTCTTCGGGCACGTTGACGTAGCCCCGGAAGAGGATACCCGTGGCCCGCCGCCCCTTGGCCACCGCCGGGAACTGCACCGAATCGACCACGCAACGGCCGTCGGGCTCCGCGCCACCCACGGCGTCACACTTCGGGAAGCGGCGGAAATACCATTCGGCCTGCAGCCCGGGACGCGTCGTCCCGACCCGCGTCGGAGCCGCATAGCCGCACTTCTCGTAGCGGATCTTCACCCAGTCGCCCGTGCGGCCGTCGGAATGGAAGGCCCGCACCTGCAGCAGGGCGTCATCGTGGAAGGTGATCGGCCCCTCGTAACGGGGCGAAGCGGCGGTCGGCACCGAACCGTCGAGCGTATAGCGCAGCGTGGCCCCCGGCAGCGGACAGGTCACCGTCGAGCGGGTCGAATCGGTGAAGACGCAGAATTCGTGGAAATTCTCCAGCGAGGGGATGCGGTAGTTGATCCCTTCGGCATCGAGCCGTTCGCAGTAGCGCAGCAGCCGCGGCATGAGATCCGCCTCGCGGACCCGTTCGGGAGCACACCACCCCTTCTCGGCAACGATCAGCAGCCGCGGATAGAAGAGATACTCGGCCCGCGACCACGTGGGGACCTTCTCCGACCAGACGTTGCACTGAATACCGAGCACGCGGGCGCGCTGTTCGGCCGGGAGCGAATCGGGCAGCAGTTCGTAGTTGCAGATGCGCTTGAGCGAGCCGGGATCCTCCTCGAGCGAGAAGTAGAACCACGTCTGCGGACAGAGAATCACGTCACACCCCTGCCGCGTGGCCCGGTCGACCGACTCCGGCACCCAGGGACGCCACCACATGACGGTCGTCGAGGGGTCGACGCCGCCCTGCAGCAGTTCGTCCCAGCCGATCATCCGGCGGCCGTTGGCCTCGAAGAAGCGCTGCATGCGGCGGGTGAACCACGCCTGCAGGGCATGGCCGTCGGCCAGCCCCTCGTGACGCATGCGGGCCAGGCAGCGCGGACAGCGGTTCCAGTTCTTCATGTTGACCTCGTCACCGCCGATGTGGACATATTCACCGGGGAAGAGTTCGAAAACCTCCTTCCAGATATTCTCGCAGAAGGTCAGCGCCTCGTCCCGCCCCACACACAGCGGCGAGGAGAAGGCTTCGCCGCTCCAGCTCTCCGGATCGAAACAGGTCAGCTCCGGATAGCACTCGATGGCCTGCAGGAAGTGGCCCGGCATGTCGATCTCGGGGATGACGTCGATCCCGCGCGCGGCGGCATAGGCCACCACCTCGCGGATTTCGTCCTGCGTGTAGTAACCGCCGTAGAGCGTATCGGCCCCCTCGACGCGCAGGCGCTTCTCCGGCAGCCGGAAATCGGCATTCTTCTCCCGGGCGGCCCGTCCCAGACAGATCGTATCCTGCTTGTTGAAGCGGCGCCAGCCCCCCTTTCGGGTCAACTCGGGATAGGCCCGGATCTCGATGCGCCATCCCTGGTCGTCGGTCAGGTGCCAGTGGAACTTGTTGAGCTTCAGACAGGCCGTCTGGTCCAGCAGGCGGAGGATCTCCTCCTTGTCGAAGAAGTGGCGGCTCACGTCGAGCATCACGCCGCGCCACCCGAAGGCCGGAGCATCGGCAATCTCCACACCCGGCACCACCGCTTCGGCCGCTTCGCCCGCCGGCAACAGCTGCCGCAGCGAGGCGATCGCATTGACCACACCGCGCGGCGAACCGCCCGTGATCCGGATGCCCGACTTCGTGACCGAAAGCCGGTAGGCCTCGCCGGCAAGTGCCGCGGTATCGAGTTGCAGAAGAATATCGCCCTGCCGGCCCGGCTGCGACACGGACTCCGTACGGGAAGCGAGCGCCTCCGCCAGATAGTCACCCTGGGCGGCCAGTTGCGGATCGGCGATTCCGATGCGCGTCTGCGCCGGTAGCCGGTAGCTGCCGCCCGTCCACTCAACCTGCTGCGGTTGGGGAATCAGCACGGGAAGAGCCTCGGCCGACGGCGTCGTCGCGCAGCCGGCAAGCATCCAGCTTCCGGCCGCCGCTACCATTATTATAATAGAGAGGGATCGTCTGTTCATAAGTGTCAGTTTTTGGATTCAAAGTTTCCGTTCATGCGCAGCGCCAGCGTGTCGGCATACTGCCGCTGAAGGCGGACCAGTTCGTCGACCATCCGCTGACGTTCGCCGGCACAGGCCGGATCGTCATAGCGGTTGTGCAGTTCGTGGGGATCCTCCTGCAGATCGAAGAGCTCCCAGTGGTCGATATCGTTGTAGAAGTGGATCAGCTTCCAGCGGTCGTCCCGCACGCCGTAATGGCGCTTGACCATGTGTTCGGCCGGATATTCGTAGAAATGGTAGTAGAGCGAGCGCCGCCAGTCGGCCGGCTTCTCGCCGCGCAGCAGCGGCAGCAGCGAACGCCCCTGGATATCGTCGGGAACCTCGACGCCGGCCAGTTCGAGGAACGTCGGCGCGTAGTCAATGTTCTGCACCAGCTGGTCGATATCGCCGTGCACACCGCCCGGAAGGCGCATGACAAGCGGCGTGTGCATCGACTCCTCGTACATGAAGCGTTTGTCGAACCAACCGTGTTCGCCGATGTAGAAGCCCTGATCCGAGGTGTAGACCACCAGCGTATTGGCGGCCAGCCCCGTGCGGTCGAGGTAGTCGAGCAGCCGTCCGACGTTGTCGTCGAGCGACTTGAGGGTCTTCAGATAGTCGCGCACGTAACGCGTGAACTTCCACTCGGCCCGCTCGCGCCCCTGCGGATTGCGGGCGTAGAAATCCTCGATCACCGGGCCGTAGAAACGGTCCCAGGCAGCCCGCTGGGAGGGGTTCATGCGGCCGAGCATCGCCTTGTAATAGTCCGACAGGCGGCTCGTATCCCCCTCGCGGCAGATCTTCAGGTCGTAGATCATATCCATGTCGTGGTCCGACGCAACGGACATCTCCTGAGCCGCGGCGGCCGGACGCCCTGCGTAGTCATCGAAAAAGGTCTCCGGAACGGGGAACGTCCGATCCTCGTACAGCGCCAGGTTGCACGTGTCGGCCATCCAGTTGCGATGCTGCGCCTTGTGGTGGACCAGCAGGCAGAAGGGTTTTTCGGGGTCGCGCCCGCGGTCGAGCCACTCGATCGCCTTATCCGTGATGAGGTTCGTGATGTAACCCTCGTTGCGGACCGTGTCGCCCGTCTGGAGGATAAAGTCGGGGTTGTAGTAGTCGCCCTGACCGGGGAGGATCTCCCAATGGTCGAAACCCGTCGGGAGGCTCTCGAGGTGCCACTTGCCGACGATGGCCGTCTGATAGCCGGCCGTCTGGAGCAGCTTGGGGAAGGTCTGCTGCGAACCGTCGAAGACACAGGTCGTGTTGTCGTAGAATCCGTTCCGGTGCGAGTGCTTGCCCGTGAGCAGGCAGGCGCGGCTCGGACCGCTCAGCGAATTGGCCACGAAGCTGTTCGTGAAGCGCACGCCCTCGCGGGCAATGCGGTCCAGATTCGGCGTCGAGGCGTAACGACGGTCGTAGCAGCTCATCATCTGTGCCGTGTGGTCATCGGTCATGATGTAGAGGATATTCATCGGGCGTGCGGCCGGCCGGTGTTCCGTACAGCCGATCAGCGACAGTACGGCCGCCCCTCCCATGCCCAGCCGGGTGAGGTCTGATCTCTTCATGTATGCAAACGGATAGGTTTGAAAAACGGAGGCACCGCAACGGTCGGCCGCTTCTTGGCAACCGCAACGATGCCTCCGCGTATGCGTCTTTCCGGCGGTCGGTTATTCGCCGTTCATGTTGTTGTAGTCCTCCACCCACTTCAGGCCGGTAGCGGGACCGTAGACCTGCGGATCCCAGATGTCACCGGCACTCGAATAGGTGCACTCGCCGTCGTTACCGTGGCCCGTCGCATCCTTGAACACGCAGCCGCTGCCCTCGTCCATCTTCCAGTAGCCGAGCAGCCCGTCGCTCTGCGGATCGACACTCTCCATGTTGTTCTTCAGCTGGGTCTCGGTCCGCACGACGTTCCACAGACGCGCCTCGCGGAAGGAGATCGTCGAAGTACAGTAGGAGGGTTGCGGCAGGAAGGAGAAGTGACGGAAGGTGATCGTCGGCGTCACGGTCGCCTTGTCGGCCACGAGCGAACCGTTCAGATAGAGCTTCGTCGAGGAGCCGTCGAAGACAATGGCGACATGCTGCCACGTCCCGGCCTCGCAGGGCGAGGTGGCCGTCACGGCGGGTTTCTTCACGGAGTTGATCTGCATCCAGCGGTTCTGCGTGTCGGTCGTCGTCGAGGACTGCTCGAAGCGGACCCACATGCGGTTGGCAAGTCCGTCCTCGTTGTCGAACCCGACGATCATGTAGTTGCGGGCGGCGAACGCCTCCTTGTACATCATGAACTCGAACGTATAGGCCGAGAAGGTGATCGGCGCATCCTTCATGTTCAGGATGACCCGGTTGAGCTTCTCCATGCCGCCGTAATCGAACTCGGAGTTGAAGACCGGGGCCGGGATGACCTTCCGGCGGTTGCAGACGATCAGGAACTCGCCGTTGTCGGTCAGCACCGGCACCTTGCCGTCGTCGCTGCGCAGGGCGACGGGCAGCGCATAGACCTGTCCCGACTCGTCCATCTCCGACGTGTAGGGCAGAATCGTGATCGGAACGGGTTCGGCGGCGATCGCTCCGGCGGCAATCACGAGCGGCTCCGCAGCCATGCGGTAGGCCGTCTCGGGGAGCAGCGTATAGGAGGTTCCGTTCAGGGCGTTGTAGCGTTCGAGGGCCGCGGGATCCACCTCGAGGCGGAAGCGGCAGTCACCCTCGGCCTGGCTGCCCAGACGGGCCGTCAGCGAGGTCACAGCCCCCTGGTTCTCCACCATAATCGTCGTACTGGTCGCCTTGTAGGCTTCGGCGATATAGGCCGCATTGTCGATCGGCCCGAGCTCGGCATTGTCGCATCCGGCAGCGGCTGCGGCGAAGGCCATGCCGGCAAACAGCGCCAGGCAATGGTTTTTCAATCTATTTTTCATGGTTCTTTGCTGTGCGGTTAGTGGTTGTCAGCGAGCCGATTCATCGTCTGAATCGCAGCCCGGTAATATTTGTAGCAGTTGTTCTTGAAGTCGTTCTGCATCTGGTAGGCGCCGAATCCGCCCTTGCGATAGCCGTTCGCCGGCTGCCACTCGGCCATGGCCTGCAGCGAATTGGTCGTCGTGCCGTCGGGGAGTTCGCACTTGGCGAAGCCGCCGGTCTTCCAGAGGCTCTCGGGTTCGAAATTCTCGGTGACGATCGTCCGGTTGGTGATCGTCTTCTCGTCGAGCACCTCGCCGAAGGCCGTGATCAGACGGGCCAGCCGGCTCTCGTCCAGCGACGACTGCCGGGTCAGCGTGTAGGTCTGCAGCACGAAGTAGTCGAAGCAGTCGATCGTCTCGACCGGCATGTTGTGCACCTCACCGTCCACGAGCAGCAGCTTGCCGCTTCCCGATTTGGGTCCCAGACGCTTGCTGCACTCGTCGACAAACCAGTTCACCCGCTCGGCCGGGGTCGTTCCGGCGTAGATGTCGCCCTGCGCGGTGAGGTTGTTGACGATGTTGCCCTTGTGGTCCGAATAGCTGGGTTCGAAGTCCAGATCGAGCCCCGTATAGCCGTTCTCCAGGACGCCGTCGACAACGGCACTGGCGTACCGCCGGATTGCCGCCTCGATCTCGGAGGCCGTCGCCTCGTCCGACCAGCCCCAGTAGTGGCGTTGCAGCCGGGTGATCTCGTTGTTGTCGGCGACTCCGGCCGTCACCTCGTCGGGGGTGATCGTGCGGCCGATGTTCATCAGGAGGATCGTCACCACGACATCGGTACCCTTCTTCTCCTTGACGGCCCGGACCTCGGCCCGCTGCGACTCGGTCAGATAGAACGAGGACCAGTTGGCCACCAGGTCGACACTGTCGGGAATCCCCATCAGACTCGACGCCGTGGTGGCGGCATCGGGATTCCACCCTCCGAACCATCCGAAAGCGATCGAATGGTCCGAGGCCTTGTAGGCCCTCAGGTTGGCATAATAGGATTCGGGGAGCCGCTGCGTCAGATCGCGGGCCTCGGGCTCCGTCCACTCGCTGCAGGCGCTGCACAGAACGACGGTCACCGCCGCCAGCGCCGAAAATATCTTTTTACGATTCATCTTCATGGTTTTTCAGGTTCACGCTAAAGGTCAGTTTTTTTGGGCCCACCAGACATCGGTCGAATATTCGTCCGGACCGCCCAGCAGCTGGATGCCGCCCTGCAGGTTTTCGCGGTTGTTGTCGTACTCCGACTGCGGGTAGTGCAGACGCCGCATGCCGCGGTCGCCATCGACCGTTCCCCACATGCTGCCCGCGCTGAGGTTGTTCACCGCCATGAGCATCTTCGGGAAACCCGTCCGCCGGAAGTCGGCCCACGCCTCGTGGCCGATCATGTGGTTGGCGATCCATTTCTGGGTGATGATGCGCTCGAGTTCGCGGCCGTCGTCGGCCCACGTCACCGAGGGGGCCGTACCGAAGTCGGCCACGCTGTTGCGCCCCAGGGGATCCGTGTAGGAGAGCGCCGCCGGACCGGTCTGCAGGTAGGCGTTGTACGACGACGAGCAGCCGGCCTCCTCCATCGAGGTCTGGATGCCGCGGTAGTAGAGGTTCTGGGCCGTGTCGCCCATCGTCCACCCGAGCAGCGCCCCCTCGGCACGCAGGAACCAGCTCTCGGCGGCGTACATCACCGGCACGGGATCCGTCTCGCCGAAGAGCGGGTAGGAGAACGGGACGTAGTCGGTCACGATGACGTTCTGGATGCCCGAACGCGCCCCGACATAGGGCTGATCGGCATACCCCGAGGTCGAGAAGTAGGAGCTCCGCCGCGGATCGGCATAGGCGTTCATGTACATCGTGATGTTGGCGTTCGACCGCAGATCCTGCCACGAGGCGCTCGTTGCCTGGGTGAAGAAGGGGTTGCGGCGCGAGGTCGAGACGAAGTACATCGACTCGGCGGGCGATTCGATCAGGCCGTAGGTTTCGCGGGCGGCCACGGCCTCTTCGGCGATCGTCCGGGCCGAACTCTCGACGCCGCTCATGCGGATGGCCATGCGCAGCTTGAGCGTGTTGGCGAAGCGGATCCACGCCCGCACGTCACCGGCATGGTTGCTGATGTCGAAATCCCCGAGCAGCGAGGCGTTGCCCGCCGAGACGAAGGTGTAGAGCTCCTCCATGGCGGCATCGAGATCGGCGATCATCGCCAGATAGACGTCGCGCTGGCTGTCGTAGGGGACCGAGAAGGTACCGTTCTGCATCTGCCGGTAGGGGATCGGGCCGTAGGCGTCCGTCACGCGGAGCATCGACGCCACGCGGATGATCTGCGCCAGCTGGTAGACGGCCCCCTTCCCGCCGGTGCTCGACAGCACCCGGAAGTAGTTGCCGTAGAAGTTCGAGAAGCTGTTCTCGAAGAGCGGGTCGTTGAAGGCATCCGAAGGGTTGTAGGTCGCGATGTTCTGCCCCTGGTAGGGCTTCACGGCCGAGCAGTATCCGCCCAGTTCGTCGCCGACGAGGACATCCTGATACTGCGAGGCGTTGACCTGATAGTGGGTCATCCACTCCATCATCGACGGGAAGAGGATGCCGACACCCACGTTGTCGCCCGTCAGATCGCCGTCCGAAGGGCGATAGGGTTTGGTGTTGTACTCTTCGAAGTTTGCGGTGCAGGCCGCGGCGGCAAGCAGGGCCACACCCAGCACCCCGCGTCCGAAAAAGCGTATGATTTTATTCTGTTTCATGGCTGGTCGGCAGGTTTAGAATTGGAATTTCACGGAGAATCCGAGGTTGCGCAGGCTGGGCAGCATGAAGTAGTCCACGCCCTGCAGGAAGTTGTCGGAGGTCGAGGTGGTCAGCTCGGGATCGAACGGCGCCTTGTTGTAGATCATCCACAGGTTGCGCCCCACGAGCGAGACGGTCATCGACATCTTGTTGCGGAACCACCGCCGCGGCAGCGAATAGGCCAGCGAGAGCTCCTGCAGGCGGACATTCGTGGCCGAATAGATGTAGTAGGCTCCGGCACCCGTTCCGGCGGCGATCGTCTGGTAGTAGCTCTTGGCATTGACCATACCGTTGTTGACCCGTACGCCTCCGGCGTCACGCGCGGCGGCCGAACGCTCCGACACGCCGTAGTAGTCGAGGAACGCCTCGGTATTCGAGACCACCGATCCGCCCAGTCGGGCCGCAACCATCGCACTCAGCGTCAGCCCCTTGTAGGAGAAGCTGTTGCTCCATCCCAGGTTGCCCTTCGGCAGCAGCGAGGCCACCTTGCGGCGCTCGGTCGTCGTCAGCTCGACCTGGTTGGTCTGCGGATCGACGTAGATATTGCCGTTGCCGTCGGTGCGCAACTCGCGGTTGATGTAGAGGTCGCCCATCGTGCCCCCCTCGTAGAGGATCACCTGCGGCGAACCCGTATTGCCGAGGGTCGCCTTTTCGAGGTAGGGCATATCGATCGGCTTCCCGTCGACGGGGCTGATGACACCGTCGGCCAGGCGGATGATCCGGTTGCGGTTGGTCGTGTAGGTGAGGCTCGTATCCCACGAGAAGTCATGCCACGTGTTGTGGTAGCCGAGCAGCAGCTCGAGACCCGTGTTGCGGACCTGACCCGCCTGCACCAGCACCGACGAATAGCCCGACGTGGCCGAGGGGGTCGACTCGAAGGTCTGGTTGTAGGTGTCCGACCGGTACCACGTGGCATCGAGATTGAGCTTGCCGCCGAAGAAGCGGGCGTTCAGACCGACCTCCCACGATTTGGTCTTTTCGGGCTTGAGGTTGTCGTTCGGGAAGCGGTGATTCGAGTCCCACTCGTGGTTCTGGGCCCGGTACTCGTAGTAGGGGCTCGTCAGGTAGGCGGCATAGGAGGAGCCCACGGCCGACCACGAGGCGCGCACCTTCAGGAACGAGAACCATTCGGGCAGGTCGACCATCTCCGAGATGACGCCCGAGAGGCCCACCGACGGATAGAAGAACGAATCGTAGCGCGAGAAGGCCAGCGCCGACTCCCAGTCGTTTCGTCCCGTGACGGTCAGGTAGAGCATGTTCTTCCAGCCGACCTCGACATTGGCGAAGAGGCTCTGCGACTGCACGTGCGAACCGTCCTCGCGTTCGCGGTACGAGGTGGTCGAGATGTTGGTGATCGAGAAGAAGTTGGGGATCTTGCGCAGGTCGCCGCCCCACCCCATCAGATCCATCTGCACGTCCTTGATCGAGGCGCCGACGTTGGCCGTCAGGTGCCAGTCCTCCGAGAAGTAGTGGTCGATGTTGGCGATGACGTCGGCGTAGATCTGCCGGTCGTTGCGCTTGGTGATGTTGTAGAGACCCTTCTCACCGGCGAAGTTCGTATCCGTACCGGCGTAGCGCTTGTTGGTGATGTCCATGTCGGAGTTGTCGACCTTGACGCGCCCCGTGAGGTTGAGCCACTTCGTCACGTCGAACTTCAGGCTCGCCGAGAGCATGTAGCGGCGCTTCTTCGACTCGTTGATCATCCGGTTCATGATCCAGTAGGGGTTCTGGAACGACATGTCGCCCGAACCGTAGGTCCAGTTCTGCGTATAGAGGTTGCGCGACTCGTCCCAGATCTGGTACATGCGCACGTTGTCGAAATCCTCGCCGCGCGGGAAGAGGTAGAGCGCCGGCAGCGGGTTGAAGTACTGACCCGAGGCGATCATGTTCTTGTTGTTCTGGAGGATGTAGCTGGCGCTCAGGTCGAGCGTCATCCGGTCCTTGAGGAACGAGCTCACGTCGCGGAGCGTGAAGTTGTAGCGGTTGTAGCCGCTGTTGGGCAGGATGTTGCGGGCGTTGGTCGTCGCGGCCGAGAAGTAGGTCTGATGGCGCTGCGTGCCGGTCGAGAACGACACCGAGTTGTTGACGTTCGAGCCCGTGTTGAAGAAGCCCGAGGGGTCGAACCGCCGCGTCGTGAGGCTGCCCCAGCTCTGGTAGGAGCCCGCCTCGTTGCCGTAGCGGTTCTGGAAGCGCGGCAGGACGAACGGCATCGAGAAGGTCGTGCTGTTCGAGACGCTGACCGAGGTCTTGCCCGCCTCGCCGCGCTTCGTGTTGATGAGCACCACGCCGTTGGCGGCATCCGAACCGTAGAGGGCGGCGGCCGAGGGGCCCGTCAGCACCGAGATCGACTCGATGTCGTCGGGGTTGATGTCGGCCACGCCGTCCGAACCGAGGTAGTTGCCCTGCAGGCCGTCCTCCGTCGAACCAAACGAGATGTTGCTCATCGGCACGCCGTCGATCACGTAGAGGGCGTTGTTATCCTTGTAGATGGACTTCGCACCGCGCATCACCACACGCACCGCACCGCCGACACCCGCCGCCGAGGAGTTGATCTGCACGCCGGCCACCTTGCCGTTGAGCGCGTTCATGAAGTTGGCATCCTTGACCGTCACGATATCTTCGGCCTTGACCTGCTGGACGTTGTACGAGAGGGCCTTCTCCTGGCGTTTGATACCGAGGGCCGTCACCACGACGTTCTCGACCGTCACGGCCGACTCCTGCAACGTGACGTCGAACGACGTGCGTCCCATGACGGCCACCTCCTGCGACTCGTAGCCCAGGTAGTTGAAGAGCAGCACGGGGTTGCTCGCCGACTCGGGAATGCGGAGCGTGAAGCCGCCGTCGATGTCCGTACTCACGCCGACGGTCGTCCCCTTGAGGATCACCGAGGCGCCGATGACCGGCTGTCCGTGGGCATCGAGCACCTTGCCCGAGACCTCGCCCGGAACCGTCCCGGCCGTCGCAGCAGCCGCGCCACCGGAGCGGGCCGTCGAAAGGATGATGTTCGAACCGTTGATTTCGTAGGAGAGATCCGTGCCGCGAACCATCTGGTTGAGTGCCTCCGCGACGGGGCGGTTGTTGACCGCAACGCTAACCGTACGGTCGATGTCGAGGCTCTTGTCGTGGATGAACAGGTAGCGGGTCTGCTTCTCGATCTCGGCCATGACCCGTTCCATTTTCACTTGCCGCATGTCGATGGTCACGCGTGCGGTCTGGGCGGCGACCGTGCGTACGCTCAGGCTCAGCACCGCCGCGAACAGAAAGGTTATCAGGCTTTTCATTTGGCCTGATACTTTTTTATTCATATTTTTGTAGGTTAGTAGGATAATAATTCAGGTTGTTCCCGGGTTGGTGGAATGGCCGTTATCCTGACGGCCCGGGGTTGTTGGCGCGACTCCGGGCTTTTTCGGTTCCTTCACGGGGAGAACGGCCGGTGGAAGGATCGTGCTATCTCATAGGCTGCAAAGTTTTTTGGGGTTCACGGTTGGTCGGAGGGATTTATCGATAGATCGTTACCAGATTGGCCTGAGCATCATAGGTATAGCGGAAGCTGCAGCTGCGCTGCAGAATGCCCAGCGCATGTTCGATGCCGTCCGAGATACGGATCTTGCCGATGGCCTCGACGCGGGGCATCTCCTTCAGGCGCACGTCGAACCGCACGCCGTAGCAACTCTCGAAACGGTCGAGGATCTCCTCGAACGTACACCCGCTGATCGAGATCTGTCCCTCGGCCCAGAGGTATTCGTTCGGGTCGTCCGACCGCTCGACCGTCAGGCGTCCGTCGTGCAGCGAGACCTTCTCGTTGGGGCGGAGCGTCACCTGCTGCCGGTCTTCGCGCGAAGTGACGCGGACACAGCCGCGGAAGAGCGCCGTCGAGAACTCCTGCTCCGCGGCGTCGGCGTGGACGTTGAAACGCGTTCCGAGCACCTCGACCCGGCAGGCATAGGTCTCCACGACGAAGGGATGGTCCGCATCGTGCGCCACGTCGAACAGGGCCGTACCGTTGAGCTTCACCTGACGCTCGCGGCCGGCGAAGAGGGCCGGGTATTCGATCTCGGCACCGGAGTTGAGCCACACGCTGGTGCCGTCCTGCAGCGTGAGGTTGATGCGCTGGCCGGCGGGAACGACGATGCGGTTGGTCAGCTGCTGCCAGTTGTGCTCGCGATGGGAGATGACGCCCCAGCTGATGCCCACGGCCAGAGCCACGACGGCGGCGATCCGCAGGGCGGGAGCTGCCAGCCGCATGAGACGGCCCGGACGGCGTCCCGGACGGGGTTGCGATACGGCAGCGCGAGCCGCCGGACGGGGTGCAAAGAGTTGCAGGGCATTGAACATGGCCCGCTCGCGGTCGAACGTGCGACGGTTCTCCCCGTCGGCGTCGAGCCACGCCATGAGGCGGCGCTCCTCGTCGGCCGAGGCCTCGCCTCTGAAAAATCGGTAGAGGATCTCCTTTTCCATGCTTTTATCGCTCTTTGGGGGACATTCACCATAAAAGCACCCGAGCGGGAGGTTTTCCCGGAGAAAATCGCATTTTTTTGCAAAAAAATTTCAGAATGTGCGCGAGAAGCGCTCCAGAAGGGCTGCGGCAAGGGCGGCCGGCAGGTAATCCCGCAGGGCATGGCGCAACAGTCCGAGGGCCTTTTCGAGTTCGGTGCCGACGCGGCGTTCGGTGATGCCGAACAGCTCGGCCACCTCACGGTAGGAGCGTCCCCCGAAGCGCTGTTCGGTGAAGACGCCCCGCGTCAGTTCGGGCATCTCGGCCAGACTTTCGCGCACGATCCGCTCGATCTCCCCCTCGAAAAGCTGCTGCGGGTCGCAGCGTTCGAGCGAGCGGATATTCTCGTTCAGCACCCGTTTTTCGAGCTGTTCGATCTCGCTCTGGGCCCGCAGCCGGACCAGCCGGGCCCGGAGGTGGTTCAGACACTTGTGGCGCAGCGTCGTGAAGACATAGGCCGCGACGTTGCACGAAGGATCGATCCGCCCGCGGTTCTCCCAGAAGTAGAGAAACGAGTCGGTGACCAGATCCTCGGCCGTCAGGCGGTCCTTGACATATCCGCGGGCAAACTCGATGAACCGCGGGCGGAACTCGTCATAGAGCCGCCCGAAGTCGTCGTCGCTGCCTCGATTTTCGGATAAGGTGTGTCCCACGGAGTCGGATTTTGAAAACAAATATAGCAAATTTTGAAAAAAAAAGCCTACCCGACCGGGGATTCCGCCTCCCGTTCCGAGAGGGGGATTCGCCGGGATTCCGGGCCGGGATTTGCCCGAACGACGAAAAATCGCCATCTTTGCATCGACCAAAATCCAACGTCCATGCTCCACACCGAAGATACCCGCATCGAAGCCCTCGCCGTCCACCGCGTGGGCAATCAGTCCAAGGACGAACCGCTGCTCGTCTCGCCCGGCCTCTCCCCGCAGACCGCCGACGAGGCGCTGATGCAGACCCTCACGGCCTACTTTCTCGACGGTTTCCGCGACGAGTCGAGCTACACGCTCTGCCACGAAAGCGACCTAACGTGCAACGAGATATGGAACTTCGCCGGACGGATCTTCGACCACCCCGAGACGCTCTACGAACAGTCGGTCAACCTGGCCCGCCACCTCTACGCCTGCGGCACGCTGCCCCAGATCAAGGGGGGCGAGTTCTACGTCGTCCGCTTCAGCAACTGCGGATTCGGCGGCCAGCGGTTCGAGGCCCTGGGGCTCTTCAAGTCCGAGACGCGCGACACCTATCTCAATGCCGAGGCGGCCGACGAGGGGATCCGCCTCTCGACGCGCGAGGGGATCGACATCAAGCGGCTCGACAAGGGGGCTGTGATCCTCAACACGGAGCGCGACGAGGGGTTCGTCGTGCTGATCGTCGACAACACCAACCGCACCGAGGCCCGCTACTGGATCGACGACTTCCTCCACCTGCGCCAGCGGCAGGACAGCTACCACAACACGCACAATGCCATGGCTATGTGCAAACGTTACGTCACGCACCGCCTGGCCCAGGAGTTCGACGTCTCGAAGGCCGATCAGGCCGAGATGCTCAACGAGACGATGAACTACTTCCGCGAGCAGGACAATTTCTCGATGGAGGATTTCTCCGAGCGTGTGATCCGCCAGCCGGAGGTAGCCGAGAGTTTTGCCCGCTTCCGCGAGCAGTACGAGTCGGAGCGCGACATCCGCATCGAGGATGAATTCGGCATCTCGGATGCGGCGGTCAAGCGGCAGGCCCGGTCGTTCAAGAGCGTCATCAAGCTCGACCGCAACTTCCACATCTACATCCACGGCAACCGCGATCTGATCGAGCAGGGGCAGGACGAGAAGGGCAAATACTATAAGGTCTATTACCAGGAGGAGGAGTAACCGCCGCACCTGCCACCCTGCCGACAGCCCGCCAGGAACCCGTCGGAAGCCCGTCCAGAGGAACCGCCGGCGACCTGCAGAGACCCGCAAAAGCCCGCCAGGGACCGTCCGAGCCACCTACCGCCGCGTCGCGAACCCGTCAGGAGCCCTTAGGAGAGCGGTCCATACGCCACACCGACCGGGATGCAGACACTCCGGAACGCGAGAGCCGCCGGCAACCTCTCGTCGCCCGGCGACCGAACAGAGAACCAAACAGACCATCAACCATGATTCGCCAACACATCTTCACGCTTCGTCCCCGCAACCGGGGTTTTCACCTGGTGACGGACGAGATCCGCAGCCACCTTCCGGAGCTTCCCCGCACGGGGCTGCTCCACCTCTTCATCCGCCACACCTCGGCCGGACTCTCGATCAACGAGAATGCCGATCCCGACGTGCGGCAGGACCTCAACGCCATCTTCGACCGTCTGGTCCGTGAACGCGAGAGCTACTACTCCCACACGCTCGAGGGGGACGACGACATGCCGGCCCATGCCAAATCGACGCTGACGGGGGTCGACCTGACGATTCCGATCGTCGACGGGCGGCTCGGGCTGGGGACCTGGCAGGGGATCTACCTCTGCGAATTCCGCAACCGCGCCTCGGGACGGCAGATCGTCGCCACGATCCTCGGCGAATAATCCGCCCGCAAACCATCTTCAAACCAACCGCAAAAACGCAAAACGAATCACATGGAGACAATCACGCAATTTCTGATCGACTGGGGCTACTGGGGGCTCTTCCTCTCGGCCTTCATCGCCGGGAGCATCCTTCCGTTCAGTTCCGAGGCGGTGATGGTCGTACTGGTCCGCATGGGACTCGACCCCGTGGGGTGCGTCGCAGCAGCCGCCCTGGGCAATACCCTCGGCGGCATGACCTGCTACTGGATCGGAACCCTCGGCCGCACCGAATGGATCACCCGCATCGGGGTCTCCACCCGCCAGCTGGCCCGGGCCCGGAAGTTTCTCTCCGGCCGCGGCGCACTGATGGCCTTCTTCGCCTTCCTGCCCACGATCGGCGAGGCGATCGCCATCGTGCTGGGGCTCATGCGCAGCAATGTCTGGCTGACGACGGTCTCGATGCTCGCCGGCAAGACGCTGCGCTACATCGTCATCCTGGCCTCGTTCGAAGGGGTCGTCTCACTCTTCTGAGCGGTTCGGAGCCCCAACCCGTATTTTCACCTTTCACCTCCATCCAAGACGTCACCATGGAAATCCGCGCCACCGACACCCCTTCCCGCGCACTGCTGCTCCTTGCCGACGAATCCGAAGATTCGATCGCCGATTACCTGCCGCGCAGCCGCTGCTATGCCGCCTTCGCCGACGGACAAATCGTCGGTCAATACCTGCTTCTGCACACGCGACCCTTCACGGCCGAGGTGGTGAATATCGCCGTGACTCCGGCCTGTCAACGCCGGGGAATTGCAACCGCCCTGCTGCGACACGCCGTCCGAACGGCCCGTGAGGCGGGTTTCCGGATCCTCGAGATCGGCACCGGAGATTCCGGAACGGGACAGATCGCCCTCTACGAACGATGCGGATTCGTCCGCTGCGGCCTCGACATTGATTATTTCCGCAAACACTACCCGGCCCCAATCCTCGAAAACGGCGTGGAGTGCCGCCATATGGTACGGATGCGCATGGATCTGACCGAAAAGTAATCCGACAACAGAATCCCGCCCGCCCTCGGGCATTCCCCCCCTCACAAAAAAAGCGGACGGCCCGAAAGCCGCCCGCTCCTCTCTGTTTTCATTTTCGCGCTGTTCCGCCGGGAACCCCGGAACCCCAATCTCCCATGCCGGTTCCCGGCAGAATCAACGCTCCCAAACTCCCCCTGTTATTACCAGGTTGCCTCCAGGTATTGCGGATCGGAGGACAATCCGTAGGCATCATATCCATGACCGGTCTGATCGACCACCTTGTTCTGCAGGTACCAGCCCGAATAGGATTCGCTCATCGAGGCCGACTCGCTGGCATCCATCTTCCAGTAGGCCAGAAGGTCGGGCGACTGCGGATCGGCAATCACCAGATCCTTCACGTTGGCAATCTCGCTGGCCGTCAGCGCCCGGGTCCAGACACGCGCCTCGGCCAGATAGCCGTCGAGCGGACGGTTGCCGTTGTAGTTCGAGGCGCAGCCCAGTCCGAAGCCGATACCGCGGCCGTTCCACAGCTGAACCTGCGAGATGTCGACCGTTTCGCCCTTGTGGGTCGTCTCGGTGATGAACTGTCCGTCGATGTAGATGCGCAGCGAGCTGCGGGTCCAGACGGCCGCCACGTGGTACCACTGGTTCGTGGCGCACGGAGCGTTGATCGCCGCCGGCTGGTAGTCGCCCTTGCAGACCTGAAGCACGTCGTAACCGATCTTCACGTCGCCGAAACGCATGCAGACGTTACCCTCGAGACCCATGATCGAGGAGATGTAGGGATCGCTCTTCTGGAAGCTCTTCGCATAGACCCGGCACTCGAGCGTCAGCTCCGGCAGGGCCGACAGGTCACGCGTTCCCTCCTGGCCGCGCTGGTCGTAGAAGCCCGGCACGATGTACTTGTTGCCCGAACCGATGTAGACGCCCTTGCCGTGAACCGGTGCGCGGAAGACGAGGTAGAGCGTGCTCGAGGCATCGAGGATCGCCATCGAACCGTCGGTCTGCACGATCCGCATCGGCAGGCAGTAGAACGTACCCGGCTCGAGGGCCTCCTTGACGACGATTTCGGCCTCGTCCGAGACGCTGGTGCCGGCCTTGATGGTCACCTCCTGCTTCGCGAAGTCGTAGAGTTTCTCGTCGAGCAGCACGCACGTACGGCCGTATTTGGAGTTGTATGCCTCGAGCAGCTCGGGGCATACCTGCAGCGAGACGTGGGTCTCGTGGCCGACGATCTGCGAAGCGGAGACCGAGAAGGTGGCCTTCTCGCCCGCCTGCGTGATGGTGACGATCTTCGCCGGCTCACGCTGCGCCTCCGTGATGTAGATCGAAGGCTCGTACTGGGCGGCCTCCTGGCAGCCCGCAAGCGCGGCAACCAGCGCCAGGGAGGCCCATATCTGTTTCATTTTCATGGTTTCAGTCGTTTTGATCGGTTAATTTTTCGGTGCATAGGCCTCGAACTCGCAGATGTTGTAGGCCCAGGAGTAGGGGATGATGGTCATGCGGATGTAGCGGCATTCCACCGGGCTGCGCAGCTGCAGATAGCGCCAGTTGCCATCCGTCAGGGCGAGCTCGACCGTACCCGAAGCCTGTGCCTGCCACTTCTGGCCGTCGAGGCTCACCTCGATGTCGCGCAGGTTCTTGAACGAGTAGTCGATGTAACCCATCCGCCAGCCGACGATCGTATGTACCGTGGCCATGTCGACCACCACCTTGATTTCGGGGGTCTCCTCCGTGAAGGCGGTCCATCCGCCGGTCAGCTGTCCGTCGAACATCGCCGCCGTGTAGTCCTTGTCGTTGGCCGTAAAGGTCCAGCCCGAACGATCCTCGATCACCGTGCCGTCGACCGTATCGACCCGCTCCTGGACGTTGGTCTGCGACTTCGAGACGATGATGTAGCGCGTCAGTACCTTCTCGTCGTAGAGCCAGTAGTCCTCCGAATTGCCGAGGTTGATCCGGTAGGCGATCATGTAGTCGCCGTTCTCGAGCGCCGCGGGATCCTTGACGCCGATCGTGATCGGAGCGGCCATCTTCTCGCCCTGCTTCAGGGTGATAGCTTCGGGAAGCGTCATCTGATCGGCCGCAAGCGTGCGGTAGCTGGTGCCTTTGTCGCGGTTGTAGGCATCGACCAGCGTCGGATCGACCTCCAGGGCGAACGATACATCCTCCGGCACACCGTACTGCAGACCCAGCGTCAGTTCACAGGTTCCCTGCTCGATCAGCGTACCGTCGATCAGCGAGACGATCTCCAGCTGCTCGGTCTGGTTGCCCGAGATGGTGACCGTATTGGCCGTCTGCTTGGATTTCAAGCTTACACGCACGTAGAGAACCTCGCGGGCCGTGTTCGGGGCGACGCCCGCCACACCCGAATAGTCGGCGCGCACGGCGGCCAGATACTCCTTGCCGGCCTCGAGGCCCTTGCCCGTGATGATCATCTGCACGGGGGTCTCCACCGAGGAGTGCTGCTCGCCGGCCGCAAAGCGGAACGGAGCCGTAAAGGTGACGCTCGCCGGATCGATTGCCTCGAATTCGGTGTAGTTGTAGGCGTTGTAGGAGTCGACAAGCGTGGGATCGAGCACCAGCGGGAAGGTCATCTCCGCAGCGGCTACGGCCGAGAGCGAACCCGAGAGCGAAATGGCTGCGGCCTCGGTGGCACCCGACGGGAAGGGGGTCAGCTCGACGGTGGCCTCACCGGCCTGATCGAGCGTCAGGAGGTTCTTCGTGTAGTCGCCCTGCGGCGCGGGGTTGGCAATCTGGATCGCCTGGCGGATATACTTGTAGGGCATGCTGGAGTTGCCGTACTCATACTCCATGTGGTAGGAGCCGAAGCCGGCCGAGGTCTCCTCCAGCGCGAAGTAGGCCATACCCAGCAGCGAGGGGATCGACTCTCCGTTGTGGTTGTAGCTGGTGCCGCCGTTCTGCCACAGCGACTCGAAGTTCTCCGTGAAGATGATCTGTTCGGGGCGCCATCCGCGACCGGCGGCACTCTGCGTACGGCTGCGGAGGTTGCTGGCACCCGTGCAGTTGTAGGCCTGCGAAACGGCATAGTCGCACAGTTCGCCGATGTTGGCCGGGAGCCAGTCGCTGTCGATGTTTCCGTCGATGAGGAACAGGCGGCCCGTTCCCGACTTGGGACCGATGTACTTGCTCAGCTCCTCGGCAAAACGCTTGAAGTTCTCCGGGTTCTTGTTCATCGGGCCCTGGTGGTCGACGGCCGTCTCGAAGTCGATGTCCATACCGTCGTACTGGTACTTGTCCATCGAGTCCTTGCCCCAGGCCTTGGCGTAGGCCACGATACCCTCCTCGGTGATCTGGCCGTCGACCTTGAACTCCTCGGGCATGTCCTTGGCCGAGATGCAGAAGACGACCTTCGTTCCCTTGATCTGCTGCACGTAGGCCTTGTCCTCGAGTTGTTCGGGGCTCAGGCTGTGCCACTGGCTCCAGATCGAGATGATGTCCATCGAGTCGGGGGCACTGCGCAGACGGCTCTGCTCCGAGGCGCCGATTCCCGTCCAGGAACCGTACCATCCGAAGGCCAGTTTGTGATCGGTCTGCTTGTAGGCGCGCAGACGGGCGTAGTAGGCGTCGTCACGCAGAATGGGCGACTGCTTGTCCGGATACTGGATACGGACCGGTTCGGGGGTCGTCTGCTTCTCGCAGGCGAAGAGCATCGCCGCTCCGGCCAACACCGTCAATATATGAATCAGTTCTTTTTTCATCTTGATTAGTCTGTTTTACGTGGATAAGGTCGCTTATTTCTTGTCCCACCAGAGTTTCGTACCGCCGGCATCGGGACCGTCGAGCAGCCGCACGGCCGCATTGACCGCTCCGGCGTTGTTCGAGTACTCGAGTTTCGGGAAGACCATGCGGCGGATCTGGACATTCTTGTCGACGGTCGGATCCTCGCTGTTGGCCACGATCGGGAAGAGCCGCGGGAAACCCGTCCGGCGGAACTCGGCCCAGGCCTCCATGCCGTTCGGGAAGAGGGCGATCCACTTCTGCGTAATGATGCGCTCGAGTTCGTTGCCGTCGTTCTGCCACTTGACCGTCACCTTGCCGCGGGCGCTGGCCGAGTATTTCGTCGGGTTCTCCGAGACGTCGGAGAAGGTGGCCGGAGTCTTCTCGCTGGCCAGATAGGTCGCAGCCTCGCTCGCCGAGAGTCCGTTCTCGGCAAACGACAGGCGGACACCCTCCTCGTAGTTGCTCTGCGCACCCGTGTTGTCACCCGTCATCAGGCAGTACTCGGCCTTGAGGAAGGCCACCTCCGAAGCCAGCAGCCAGTTCATCGGCGTATCGGTCTGGATGTTCGGGGCCGACATCTTCGTGTAGAACTTCTGCTCGGTGGATCCCAGACCGTTGCGCACGCCGTGGTAGCCTCCGCCGTCGATCGTCGCGGGCTGGAACATCGAGGCCCGGCGCGGATCCTCGTAACCGTTCAGATAGGAGTCCATCGAGGCGCTCATGCGGGCGTCGTTGTACGAGTTCCAGATCATCTCCATCGGGTTGTTGATCGTGATCTGGCGGTAGCTCTTCAGCACGGCGTTGTCGGCCGTCGAGGTGATCACCCCGTCGGTGATGGCCTCTTGGGCATACTGCTTCGAGAGATCGGGCTCGACGTAGCGGATACGGATCGCCAGCCGCAGCTTGAGCGAATTGGCGAAGAGCAGCCACTTGTTCAGGTCACCGGCATAGATGGCGTCGACCTTCTCGAGCGACTTGTCGCCCGGCGCCACGGCGATCTGCGCCTTGAGGGCCTCGATCGAACGGTTGAGCGTCTCGAAGAAGTGGTGGTAGAGGGTCTCCTGCGAATCGTAGGGGCTGATCGACTCACCGAAGTGGAGCACCGGCAGCGGACCGTACATGTCGCTGGCGCGGTGCAGCGTCAGCACCTTGAGGATGTCGGCCACGGCCATGGCGTGGGCGCTCAGCAGCCCCTCGTCGTAGCCCGCCTTGAGCATCAGCCAGGCCGGCATCACCTGCGTGAAGGCCACCTCGAAGACCGTATTGCTCCAGTTGTTGGCCGTCAGGTTGTAGACCATCGGGTTGCTGCCGCCGTCGAAGTGGTTGGCGCAGGCCATGTAGCCGGCATAGTGGTCGGCCAGCAGGTTCCAGCCCGTCTGGTAGCGGTTGACGGGGACGGTCGTCTCGCCCGTCGTCGGGTAGGCGGCGTCGAGCTCCATGGTGGTGATCAGCGAGGCCTGATCCACCACCTGAGCGGCATTGGGATCGGTGTTGTAGTTCTCGAACTCGCTCGTGCAGGCGGTAGCCGCAACGGCCAGCGCGGCCACGGCTCCGACCCATATCTTGATTCTGTTCACAGTCGTTTTCATGAATGGTTGGTATTAGAATTGAAGCCGTACGCTGAATCCGATCGTCCGCACGCTCGGCTGCATGAAGAAGTCGAGGTTCTGGTAGTAGGTGCTCGTCGAGGCGGTCACCTCGGGATCGAACGGGGCCTTGTTGTAGAACATGAAGAGGTTGCGGCCGACGAGCGACACCGTGGCGCGGATCTTGTCGTTGAACCACGACGAGGGCAGGTCGTAGCCCAGCGTCAGCTCGCGCAGACGCACGTTCGTCATGTCGTAGACATACTGCGAGAGCATGCCCATGCCGTCGCCCGAGTTGGCGTAGAACTCCTTGACGCCGGAGATCGTCTGCTTCTCCGAGATGCGGATACCGCCTGCCTCGCGGGCATCGGCCGAGGCCTGCGACACGCCGAAGCGGTCCATCAGCGCCTGCGTCACCGAGACGCCGCGGCCACCGATACGGGCATCAACCAGCACGCCCAGCGAGATGCCCTTCCACGAGAACTGGTTGTTCCAGCCCATGCGGTAGCGGGCATCGGTGTTGCCGGCGTAGATCCACGTATCGGGATCAATGGTCACCGTACCGCCGTTGGGATCGACGTAGATCTGACCCTGGTCGTCGGTCTTGAGGCCCGTCACGTAGAAGTCGCCGATCGAGCCGCCCGGACGCAGCTTCACGCGGTAGCCGCCGTAGTCCATGTTCACCTCCGGGAGCGACACCTCGGCACCCGTCACCGGATCGATCGTCCCCTCGGGAACCAGTTCGCGGATCTTGTTGCGGTTGAGCGAGAAGTTGAACGACGTCGACCAGGCGAAGTCGCCCCACGTATTCTTGTATCCGGCCACGGCCTCGACACCCCAGTTGTTGACCTTACCGGCATTCAGATACGACTGCTTGTAGCCCGTGCTGGGGGGAGCGTCGTAGAGGAAGAGCTGGTTGTAGGTGTTCGTGTCGTAGTAGGTGGCGTCGAGCCAGATCTTGTTGCCGAGGAACTTGGCGTTCATACCCACCTCGAACGACTTCGTGCGTTCGGGACGCAGGTGGGAGGCCGGGGCATAGGTCTGGGTGGTGATCACGCCGTTCTTGATCGCGTAGTTGGCCCCCGTGATGAAGCGCTGCGGGGGGTTACCCACCTCGGCATACGAGGCGCGCACCTTCAGGAACGAGATGCCGGCCTTCGAGAGATCGGCCATCGACGAGATGACGGCCGACAGACCCACCGAAGGATAGAAGATGTTCAGCTGATCGGTGAAGGCCAGCTGCGAGGCCCACTCGTTGCGGAACGTGGCGTCGAGGTAGAGCATTCCCTTCCACCCGAGCTGCAGCGTGGCGTAGATCGCCTGGTTCTGGTCGTGGTAGTTGTCCTCCATGGGGAGGGTGTTCAGGTCGCTCGATACGATGTTGTTGTAGGTGAACTTGTTGGGGATGCCGGCCAGGTGACCCTCATAGCCCGTCAGGGCGTTGCGGTCGTCGGTCAGGCTCGCACCGAAGTTGAACTGCACGGAGAAGGCGTTCTCCCAGAAGCTCTTGTCGATCGACAGCAGCGCATCGGCATAGAGGTTGCTGTGGCGCGAGGTGTGGTTCAGGTAGTTGCCGTACTCCGAGGCGAAGAGCGTGTTGGACGAGGCGTAGATCTTGCGCGTGTAGTTCATCACCATGTTGTCGGTGCGCACGCGGCCCGTCAGGCTCAGCCAGTCGAAGACGTCCCACTTCAGCGTAGCGTTGAACGTATAGCGCTGCATGTTGTTCTCGAAGATCTCGCGGTTGACCACCCAGTAGGGGTTCTCGACGCCGTTGATGAACTCCAGCCCCCAGAACTGCTCGCTGTAGCCCAGACTCGGGTTGTAGCGCTCGTAGACCTGGTATTTCGAGATATCGTCGCCGCGCGGGAAGAGGTAGACACCGATCAGCGGGTTGTGGTAGATACCCTGGATCAGCGGGTTGCGGCTGTACTGCTTCATGTACGAGGCACCCAGATCGAGCGTCAGCTTGTCCTCGATGAGAGCCGTCGTGTTGCGCAGCGAGAAGTTGTAGCGGTTGTAGACGTTGTTCGGGATGATACCGCGCGTGTTGACCGAAGCGGCCGAGAAGTAGGTCTGGTTGCGCTTCGTACCGGCGGTGATGCCGATGGCGTTGGTCTCGTCGAAGCCCGTCTGGAAGAAGTCCTTCGGATCGTACGACGAGGGTTTGGCCAGCTTCTCGCCCCAGCTCATCGACGGCGAGTTGAGATCCGTACCGTACGTGTTCTGGAACTTCGGCATGACGAACGGCGAGGAGAAGGTCGTGCTGTTCGAGTAGTTCACCCGCACGCGTCCCTCTTCACCGCGCTTGGTCGTGATCAGGATCACGCCGTTGGCGCCCTGCGAACCGTAGAGTGCGGCGGCCGTGGCACCCGTCAGCACCGACATCGACTCGATATCCTCGGGGTTAATGCTGGCAATACCCTCGTAGTCACCGCCGTCGGGGGTCTCGTAGATACCCTCGGTCTGCTTCGAGCGCAGGCTCGGCAGCGGAATACCGTCGACGACATAAAGGGCGTTGTTGTCGCCGTTGAGCGACTTGACACCACGCATCACCACGCGCGTCGAACCGCCCGCACCCGAGGCGCTGGCGTTGATCTGCAGACCGGCGATCTTGCCCGAGAGCGAGTTCATGAAGTTGGCATCCTTGACCGTGTTGACGATCGATCCGGAGACCTCCTGCACGTTGTAGGTCAGGGCCTTCTCCTTGCGTTTGATACCGAGGGCCGTAACGACCACGGCATCGAGCACCTCGTTGTCCTCGTGCATGACCACGGCCAGCGACGTGACGGCGCCCGTCACCGGAATCTCCTGCTTCGTGTAGCCGATCAGCGAGATCTCGAGCACGTCGCCGGGTTTGGCCTGCGGCAGCGAGAAGTTGCCGTCGAGGTCGACCGCCACACCGACGGTCGTACCCTTGAGCAGGACGGTGGCGCCGATCAGGGGCATTCCCTTATCGTCCTTGACCGTACCGCTCACGCCGTTGTGCACGGCCGAGGCTGCGGCCGGCGACGGAGCCTTGCGCGAAAGGACGATGTGTTTGTCACGCAGCGTATAGGCGATGTCGAAGCCTGCAAAGAGGCGGTCGAGCACGCTCGTGAGCGCCTCGTCATGGGCCGAGACGGTTACGCGGCGCTCCGTATCGATATCGGAGGTGTTGTAGACGAACGAATAGTCGGTCTGTTGTTGGATGGACTGGAATACCGTGATGATGGCGGCATTCTGCACGTCGAGGCTTACGCGGGGAGCCGATTGCGGCGTCTGGGCCGCAGCCCGGGCACTCGAATATCCCGACAAAAGCATCGAGACAAGCAGCAGGCTGCGGAGACATAGCGCGACAATGCGCCCTCCCTTGCCTGCGACAAGGTTGAATTTTTTCATAAAAAGGTTAAAGTAGGTTGGTAATGTCTTGAGGTAATTTTTCGTCGCGGTTTACCGCGGTCAGGAGCATGGCGTTCAGTTCTCCATAGGCAGCTGTAGGTCTTTCAGGTTTGGGTTTGGATGTCAGTTGGCGTATATTTCGATGTCGTTATCGACGATCCGGTAGTTGAACTTGTAGGTCAGCTGCAGCACCGACATGATGTGGTAGATGCCGTCATCGACCTGGAAGTCGCCCGAGAAGCGCAGCTGACGCAGCGCATCGTCCTTGAAGCGGATATCGACGTTGTAGTAGCGGTTGAGCTCTTCGGCAATCTCCTCCAGGGTGTTGTGTTCGAAGCTGAAGCGGCCGTAGATCCAGTTGATCGAGCGTTCGGCCGTCGGGATGTCCGTCAGCAGCATGCTCTTCGTATCGGTATCGAAGGTCAGCTGCTGCGAGGGGTGCAGCCGCAGAGCCGTTCCGCGCTCTCCCGTGACGGAGGCCTCGACCGACCCCTCGAGCAGTACGGTAGTTATCAGATGTTTATCCTCGTTATTGCGGATATTGAAACGCGTGCCCAGCACCCGGATATCGAGGCCGTTGGTCGAGACGACGAACGGAGCGTGGCGGTCGTGCGACACCTCGAAGTAGGCTTCGCCGTCCATCTTCACGCGGCGCTTGCGCGAGAAGAACGAGGCGGCATACTCCACGCGGCTCGACGAATTGAGCCAGACCTTCGTACCGTCGGGCAGCACGGCCTGCGAGCGTTCGCCGACCTGCGTGTAGACGACCATGGGGCGCGTCAGCCGCTCGACGGAGCTCCGGGCCATCCATCCGCCGGCCAGCAGCACGACGATGACGGCCGCCGAGGCTGCCAGACGCTTCAGGCTGCGGAGCCACACCCGCCGCCGGGCCTGTTCGCGGATCCGCGTGCGGCAGTGCACATAGGCCTTCTCCACATCGATGCGGGCCGTATCGTTGATGCGGTCGTTGAGATAGAGCAGGCGATAGATCTCGCCCATGAGCCGACGGTTGGCCGGCGAGGCATCGTACCACGCCTCCACCGCGGCGCGCTGCTCCGCGTCGAGTGCTCCGCTCAGGTAAGCGGCCAGGATCTCTTCGTTGATTTCAAAATCCGCCATTTTCATTTGCTTGTCTGCATAGTAATACAATCCGTCAGCGGAAGTTACTAACGGATACACCAAATTTTTTCATTTTTTTTTCAGGAAAGCCGGCTTCCGAGCACCAGCGCGATCAGGGGCCAGTATTCGCGCAGCTCTTCGCGCAGCAGGCGGACGGTCTGGCCGATGCGGTAGTTGACCGTCTGGGGCGAGACCTGCAGTGCCGCGGCGATCTCCTTGTGGGTCATTCCCTCGAGACGGTGCATGCGGAAGGTCTGCCGGAACTCCGCGGGCAGCTTCTCCAGCGCCTCGTCCAGACGGCGCATGAGTTCGCCTTCGAGGTAGAAGTCCGGATCGTCGAACTCCTCCTCGCTGCTTTGGGCCAGTTCGCGGAAGATCCGGTTGCGGACCGTATGGCGCGAGGCACTGTTGATCGACTTGTTCTTGACGATGGTGAAGAGCAGCGACTTGAGCGGCATCTCGGGGAGCAGCGTCGTGCGGTGTTCCCAAAGCCACATCATGGTGTCCTGCACCAGCTCTTCGGCCCGGTCGGGGGTCACGAAGCGGGTAGCGTAGGTACACAGGGGTTTGTAATAGCGCCGGAAGAGTGCATGGAAACAGTCTTCGTCGCCGTCACGAAGCATCCGGACAACCGTGCGGTTGTCCTGCATGTCGACAACCTGCTGCATATTTTCCTGGGAGACTCTCATCTGCACACGCCCGAAGACCTCCGAAGAACGGGCTAGACAAAAATACAATAATATCCGTGATTCGCAAAAAAAACGAGCCCCGCCTTACCGTCCGAAGGCGGTTTGAAGGTCAATCCGAGGTTGCCGTCGTCGGGCGGGCTCTGCCGCCGTGGTCCGTTCGTCTGGACACCCGCCCCGCCCATCGCACCTACCCGCTCCGTCCGGGATCCGAATCGGGCACGCATCCGGCCCCTTTCCTCCCCGCCCCCAAAAAAATCCGGCCCCGACAATGCGGGAACCGGACTCTCACAACTTATCTACTATGACAAAACTTGTTGTCTCACACAAAGGACGGCAACGATGCATCGCCGCATCCGGAGCGCATGCCCCCTCCGTCCCGAAACGGCCGACCGGCAGTCGGCCCTGCGCCCCCGCAGGGATCAGGCATTCGTCGAAGCGAGCGGTTCGGCCAGCGAATAGGTCCGGCCGGCGAGCTCCTTGTCGAGCATGTAGAGGCCGAACTTGTTGCCGTCGACGGCATCGCACGCCGCAATCATCTCGCGGGCCGACTCCTCCTCCTCGACCTGCTCGTTGACGAACCAGGCCAGCATGTTCGACGAGGCGTAATCGCGATCCTCGGCGGCAATCGAGGCCAGATTGGCGAACATCGCCGTCACCTCCTTTTCATGCCTGAGCGTATCGCGGAACATCTCCAGCGGCGAGGCCCACTCGGTCCGCACCGCCCCAACGGGCTGCAGCGTGACGCGGCCCTCGCGCGAAAGCAGGTAGTTCATCAGGATGCGGGCATGGTCCTGCTCCTCCTGGAACTGCACGTAGAACCAGTTGGCAAAACCCTTCAGACCCTTGGCCTCGGCATCCACCGACATCGAAAGATAGAGATAGGCCGACCACATCTCGGCATTGATCTGCGCATTGAGCGCTTCGTGCAACTTCGGACTCAACATAAAGGTAGCTGTTTAGGTGGGTATTGTTTCTGTTTGTCGGGACAAAGATACGATTGGATCTGTTGATTTTCAAAATATTATCAATCATATTATCTTATACCCCGATAAACGGAACACATACACGGCATCCGATCTGCAAATCGGATGCCGCAATGGTTGCCCGCCGGCCGACGGGAGAGCCGGGCGACCGAGTCAGTCGTCGGTACCGACGAGACGGAACCTGCGGTCGAATTTCAGATCGAGACCGTTGTCGAGCCGCACCTCATATCCGCGGCGGTCCCGTTCGATGCCGACCGTCCGCCTCTCCACGAAGGTCTGTCCGAGGTAATCGACAATCTCCTTCGGGATCAGATCCGCCGAGACTTCGCCGTTGTAGCGGCAATCGATCTCCTTCCAGCTGCCGTCCTTGAGGAACTCGATCTTCATACCGTTGACGAAGACCACCTTGTACTCCCGGTCGAACCAATCCTCGTCGACCTTTGCGTAGGAGACACCCACCTCCTTGAAATAGGTCTCCAACAGCTGACGGGCCGGCGAAGGAAGCTCTCCGACGGGGATGATGTGGTCGTCGCCGGCCGAAGCCGGGAGGATCGAAAGCACCGCAAAGAGTGAAACGAGAAAAATCGTGAACTTTTTCATGCTGTAACGTGTTTATCGGGTTCGTGAATTTCGTACTGCAAAGTTGCGGCCCGAAACTGAAACAAATCTGAAAAGCGCCGTTTTCACCGAAACATTCCCCCGCGTTCACACCGTGATCGGTTCTCAGGCGGGGAAGTCGACCGTGAACAGGTGGCGGCCGTCGCGGAAGGCGTAGGCGATCCGCAGGCCGTAGAGCCGGCAGACGGCATCGACGATCGCCAGCCCCAAGCCGGTCGAACCGTGTTTTTTCGCCCCCTGGTAGAAGCGGTCGAAGATATGGGCCGCATCGAGCGCCCCCTCCGCGGCATCGTTGTCGATTGCGAAGCTCCGTGCGGAGATCCGCACCCGGACTGTACCCCGTTCGGCACCGTGGACGAAGGCGTTCTTCACCAGGTTCGCGACCAGACTCTCCGCCAGCGAAGGGTTCATCCGCACACGCAGCTCCGCCGCCTCCTGCAGTTCGAAATGCATGCCGCGGTAGCCATAGATCTCCTCGAGATCCTCGCCCGTCCGGCGGAACAGCACATTGAGCACCACCTCCTCGGTCTCGGGGAACTGGCCGTTGTCGATCTTCGTCAGCAGCAGCAGCGAGCGGTTCATCCGCACCAGCGAGTCGAGCGTGCGCTGCACCTTGGCAATCTCGCCCAGCTGCTCCTCGCTGAGCCCCTGCGGATCGTCGACCAGCATCTCGAGCCGGTTTCGGCAGACGGCCAGCGGGGTCTGCATCTCGTGCGAAGCGTTGCCGATGAACTGTTTCTGCCGTTCGAACGACTGTTCGGCCCGCTCGGCATAGCGTCGAGCCGCCTCGTTCAGCCGCCGGAACTCCGTCACCGAGGTCCGCACCTCGAGCGGCGGATTCTGACCGCCCACCCGGTATTCGTCGAGCCACCGCAGCAGGGCGTACAGCGGCCGCATCGTGCGGTAGAGCAACACCGTCGTCACCAGCAGCACCGACAGCAGCAGGAAGAGATAGAGCCAGACGATCCCGTAGAAGATTGCCTCGGCCAGATCGTCCTTCTCGAAACTGGGGGTCATCACCGTCAGTTCGTACCAGCGGTCGTCGGCCGCCCGGAAGGTCTTGCGCAGGACACGGGCCGGCTCACGTTCATCAAGCTCCGGGATGAAAATCTCCTCGTCGGAGTAGCGTTCGTCGGACTGGTCGCGGGCATAGTCGGCCGCCACCTCCCGCAACAGATACTCCCCGTGCCCCTCGCTAGGGGCTCCGGGAAGCTCGCGTCCGGCCAGAACCCGTTTGACGATCACCTCGGCACGCGCCTCGAGGGCATCGTCCACACTGTCGTTCACCTCGTCGATCAACGTGAAGTAGAACAGCGCCGCCCATCCGGCCAGCAGCAGCGTCAGCACCCAGGCCAGATGCAGCAGAATGCGATAGACCAGCTTCATGGCCGCACGAGTTTATAGCCGAAGCCGTAGACGGCCCGGATCTCGATATCGGCCCCGGCGTCGTGGAGCTTGCGGCGCAGATTCTTCATCTGCGCGTAGACGAAATCGAAATTGTCCACCTGATCGATATGGTCGCCCCAAACCCCTTCGGCCAGCGCCGCCTTGTCGACCGTGTGGTTCGGCCGCGCCATGAAGTAGTGGAGGATATCATACTCCTTGCGCAGCAGATCGAGCGGACGCCCCGCCACCTCGACCCTCCGGCTGTCGGGCCACAGGCGCACGTTCCCCGCCTCGAGGCAGTCGCGGCCGTCACGCTGATGGCGGCGCAGCACACTCCGGATCCGGGCACTCAGTTCGGCCAGGTGGAAAGGTTTGGGCAGGTAGTCGTCGGCCCCCAGCTCCAGCCCTTCGACCTTGTCGTCGAGCGAATCGCGCGCCGAGATGATGATGACGCCGGCCCGGCTGCGGCGACGCTTCAGCTCCTCGAGCAGGCGCAGTCCGCTGCCGCCGGGCAGCATGATATCCAGCAGGATGCAGTCGTAGTCGTAGGCGGCGATCTTGTCCAGCGCCGCTGCATAGTCGGCGGCCTGCTCGACGACGTACTGTTCGCGTGTGAGCGTCCGCACCATGATCTCCCGCAGGGAGGGTTCATCTTCGACAATCAGAATTTTCATCGATCATTCAACATTTTAGAGACGGAGAATCCCGTCCGGGACCGGATTGGCCGATCCGCCGGACGACAAAGGTAGTCCGCAAATCCGAACAGAAACTGAAACGGTCTCCCCCCCGGCGGCCGCCACCATCCATCCGGTCTGCCAGCGGAATATTTCGCCGCCCGGCCTTCGTGCCGGTCGCTTCTGCTGGCAACCCGAGGCTCCTCCGTTACCACCGACGAATCACCTCCCGTGGCAGGCGCAACGCGGCATCGGGCTGCCAGATCGCCTCGTAGAGGAGATCCTCCAACAGCGGGAGTTCCGACTGGCGGATGGGACGGATCTGCGGTTCCATGATGTAAAGATACGAATTTTCCGCCGCACCGTTCGTCCGGATCCCCACAAAAAAACGATGTCCTCCCCTCAAGGGAGAACATCGTCTGATTTTCGGATGGAGTGACCTTACGACTGCGTCATCAGGCCTTCGAACCGTCGTAGGCCCACTTCACGTAGATGGCACCCCACGTGTATCCGCCGCCGAAGGCCGACAGGATCAGGTTGTCACCCTTGCGCAGCTGGCTCTCGTAGTCGTAGAGACAGGTCGGGATCGTTGCGGCCGTCGTATTTCCGTTGCGGTCGATGTTGATCATGCACTTGTCCTGAGTAATGCCCATGCGGCGAGCCGTAGCGTCGATGATGCGCAGGTTGGCCTGGTGAGGCACCAGGAAACGGATGTCATCGCCCGTGAGGTGGTGACGCTCCATCATCTCGACCGAAACATCCGACATCTTCGAGACGGCAGCCTTGAAGACGGCGTGTCCGTCCCACGTGATCGTATGCCAGTTGTTCTGCACGGTCTCGATCGACGCCGGATAGCGCGAACCGCCGGCCTTCATGTAGAGCTGCAGCTCGCCCGAGCCGTCGCTGTGCAGGATCGAATCGACCACGCCGTAACCCTCCGTATTGGGCTCGAGCAGCACGGCTGCTGCGGCATCGCCGAAGAGCGGGCAGGTCGAACGGTCGGTATAGTCGATGATCGACGACATCTTGTCGGCGCCCACCACGATGACGCGCTTGCTCGTACCGGCCTCGATGAACTTGGCACCGGTCGTCAGCGCAAAGAGGAAACCGCTGCAGGCAGCCGAAACGTCGTAGGCGAAGGCGTTCTTGCAGCCGGCCTGATCGGCAATCAGGTTACCCGTCGAGGGGAAGAACATGTCAGGGGTTACCGTAGCGCAGATCACCACGTCGATCGACATCGGATCGACACCCGTCTTGTCGAGCAGATTCATGACGGCACGGGCACCCATGTAGGAGGTACCGATACCCTCACCCTTGAGGATGTGGCGCGTCTTGATGCCGGTATGCGACATGATCCATTCGTCGTTGGTGTCGACCATACGACTCAACTCGTCGTTCGTGAGAATATAATCCGGGAGGTACTGACCCACACCCGTGATCGCTGCAGTTATCTTACCCATTAACTTAACTTTTGCTTACTGTTGAAATTTAATTGTTGAACGCACTTTGCAGGCGCTTGGTCAGACCGGCCTTGATCACCTGCTCGGTCGAGAGGATCATGCTCCGGATGGCCTTCGGCGTGGAGCAGCCGTGGCCGATGATCACCGGAGCGTTGACTCCCAGTACGGGCGTTCCGCCCACGTTCTCGTAGTTCATGGCGTCCCAGAAGGCGTTGTGGCCTCCGAGTGCCAGATTGATCCGATAGAGTCCCTCGGCCATCTTCAGCACCGTATTGCCGACAAAGCCGTCGCAGACGATCACGTCGGCGACCTTGCCCGTGAAGATGTACGAACTCTCGATGTTTCCCACGAAATTGATCCGGCTGTCTGCCTTCAGAAGTTCATAGGTGGCTTTCGTCTGAGCGTTGCCCTTGGTCTCCTCCTCGCCGATGTTCAGCACGGCGACGCGGGGTTTCTCGATGCCGAGCACCGATTCGGCATAGATCGAGCCGATCAAGCCGTACTGGGCCAGCACTTCGGGTTTGCAGTCCACATTGAGGCCCACGTCGAGCAGCAGCGCGGGGCGGCCGCCGACGGTCGGCACGGTGGACGAGATCGTGGGACGGATAACGCCCTCGATCGGTTTTACGGCATACATCGATCCGACCATCATGGCTCCGGTCGATCCGGCGCTGGCGAAGCCGTCGACGGCTCCCTTGGCCAGGTATCCGAAACCTACCGTGATGCTCGAATTGCTCTTGGACTGGAAAGCCTTAGCCGGGTGGTCGCCCATTTCGATCACCTCGGTAGTAGGCACGAGGTCGAACCGCTCGGCAGGGCACCCTTCCGAAGCGAGTACGGACCTGATTTTCTGTTCGTCGCCGAACAGTACGATCCGGCTGTCCGAGCCGATCGCGTCGAGCGCCATGACAGCTCCCTTCACGGCAGCTTCGGGGGCGTAATCGCCTCCCATGGCATCTACACCAATCTTTATCATACTCGTGGAGTTGGTTGTAAACATCAGCCCCGGGCCGTCGGGGCGCCGTTAAGAAACGCCGGCGGGACGGGTCCGTTCATAAAATAAAAAGAGGCCTCCCCCGAAGGGACGCACTCTTTCGGTACCGAATTTATTCGGCTGCTTTCTTCTCGATGGCGAGCTTGCCGCGATAGAAGCCGCACTCGGGGCATACACGGTGATAGAGCACCGCTGCGCCGCAGTTCGAGCAGGTAACGACCGTCGGAACGGTGGCCTTGTAGTGAGTTCTGCGCTTGTCGCGTCGCGTCGACGAGATTTTGTGTTTAGGATGTGCCATTTTACAACTGTATTTTTATAAGTTCGACTTTTGCATTCACTTCTTTTGCGCGGGTTGTCCGGGTTCTGTCCGGGACTCCGCACCGGCCGCGGATTCATCGGAAGCTTCGGCCATCATCTGCTCGCGCAGCGCAGCCAGCTTGGCCCACTGGCCGTCGTTGTGTTCGTGGGCGGCAGCCTGCTCCTCGATGGCGGCGAACTCCCCTTCCGAGACGATCCTGAAACGCTTCAGCATTTCGGGATTACACTCGCCTTCGGGGTGGACGCGCTGATAGGGCAGCGAGAGCACGATGCTTTCGTAGATATACTGCGTAAGGTCCACGCTGTCCTCGCCCGGCAGCAGCCAGATCACCTCGCCGTCATACTCGCGCACCTCGTCGGAGAACTTGGCCAGCAGCCGTCCCATGAAATCGATGGGGATGCGGCAGTCCTCCAGGCAGCGGTCACACGCCACGACGACGTGGCCCGAGATCGAGACATCGAGGACAAGCTGTGCATCCTGACGGTCGAGATCGACCACCACGTCACACGTTCCGTCCTTGATCTCCGAGCTCTCGAACTCTTCGAACAACGATTTGTCCACCGCGAACCGGAATTCGTGGTGGCCGTTTTTCAGCCCCTTGAAGGCGATGGAATATCGTTGTGCTTCCTCCATTTGAACCCATTTAGTGCGCAAAGTTACGAAAAAATAAGACATCTGCAAAGAAAACTACGAGTTTTAGTGTCCGGAACGTCTCATTGCGAGGTACGAAGCGGTTCGGCGGCCGGAAAATTTGTTTTTGGCTCACCGATGCACTATCTTTGCGAAAGATGAAGGAGCAAGGATTCAAAATCGAACTGCGATGCCGCTACGAGGAGTGGTGGCGCTACAATGCGGACCTGATGTGCGGGTGTTTCGATGTCGATGACAACCGTATCGGTTTCGCCTCGGTGGCATCGGATATAGCAGCCGTCGGTTCGAACCTCAAGGCGCGGCCCGAGGGGGTTGACGCGGCACGGAGCGTTACCCTGCAGACGCCGCCGTGCGACCACCTGGTGCTCTACGTCTATATCATTCCCCATACGCTGCCCGCCGGCAACGACATCGACTCGACGCGTCCGTTCGAGGCGGAGATCCGCATCTACCACGACGGTCGCCACCTGCGCACCGAGAAGCGTCGTATCAACCAGTGGTCCGGAGCCTCGATCGAACTGCGGATCAAGGAGTAAACATCGGCATACGCATCTTCACAAAGTTACAGCCAGGGCCGCCGCCCCCAGCTTCCCCAACTCACGCGCTCCTTTATTAATTGCCTCCGGCCAGCTATCTTTCGCCCCTCCTGCGTTCTCCTCTAACATACCGCCCACACCAAAACTTCCGTCTCCGCCTGCGTTCTCCTCTAACATACCGCCCCACCGAAACTTTCGTCTCCGCCTGCATTCTCCTCTAACATACCATCCCCACCGAAACTTCCGTCTCCGCCTGCGTTCTCCTCTAACATACCGTCCCCACCGAAACTTCCGTCTCCGCCTTTGTTCTCCTCCATACCGCCCACACCGAAACTTCCGTCTCCACCTTCGCCCTTCTCTTCCATGCCGTCATAGCCGGATATTTCGCCCCGCCTCCAGGTATCTTTCCGGAACGTCTCCTTCCTCGTATTTTTCATTCCACAACACCTCCGTATTTTTACCCCATTCCACAGCCGACATCCGTTCTCCATGCCTCCCGCCAACCGGCAACCCGACCTCTCCCGTCATCGTCCGTCCGACCAGCATCTACACACCCCTCCCCTCCGATCCATACGGGCACAAAAAAAGAGGAAGCCCGCGAAGGCTTCCCCTTTTTCTCAGAGGTTTCTCTTACAATTATTTGTTGTTGTAAGCGAACATCTTCTCGATGAGCATCAGCACCTTGTTCGAGTAACCCCACTCGTTGTCGTACCATGCTACAACCTTTACGAAGGTGTCGGTCAGAGCGATACCGGCAGCCTTGTCGAAGATCGACGTACGAGCGTCGCCCAGGAAGTCCGACGATACGACTGCATCCTCGGTGTAACCCAGAATACCCTTCAGTTCGCCTTCCGAAGCCTCCTTCATGGCAGCGCAGATCTCATCGTACTTGGCCGGCTTAGCCAGGTTGACCGTCAGGTCGACAACCGATACGTCCAGCGTCGGAACACGCATCGACATACCCGTCAGCTTGCCGTTCAGCGAGGGGATCACCTTACCTACAGCCTTGGCAGCACCCGTCGACGAGGGGATAATGTTGCCCGAAGCGGCACGGCCACCACGCCAGTCCTTCATCGAGGGACCGTCTACGGTCTTCTGCGTAGCGGTGGTCGAGTGAACCGTCGTCATCAGACCGTCCGTGATACCGAACTTGTCGTTGAGGACCTTGGCGATCGGGGCGAGGCAGTTCGTGGTGCACGATGCGTTCGAAACGATCTTCTGGCCGGCATACGTATCGGTGTTAACGCCGCATACGAACATCGGGGTAGCGTCCTTCGAAGGAGCCGACATTACCACGTACTTGGCACCGGCTGCCAGGTGAGCCTGAGCCTTCTCCTCGGTCAGGAACAGACCCGTCGACTCTACGACGTACTCGGCACCTACCTCGTTCCACTTCAGGTTTGCGGGATCCTTCTCGGCGGTGACGCGGATGGCGTGGCCGTTAACGATCAGCTGGCTCTTCTCCATGTCGCAGCTGATCTCGCCCTTGAACTGGCCATGCATCGTATCGTACTTCAGCATGTAAGCCAGGTAGTCTACCGGGCAGAGGTCGTTGATACCTACAACCTCGAACTTGTCAGTCTGCGTGCAAGCAGCACGGAAAACCATACGGCCGATACGACCAAAGCCGTTGATACCGATTTTAATAGTTGCCATAATAGTTTGAATTATTTGTTAATAAAACCTTCGTTATTTTTTTCACAGCGCAAAAGTACACACTTTATAAATTTTACGCAAATAAAAATTTAATTTTTTTACGAAACTTCCGCTCAACATCTCGCCGTACAAAGCCGGGGCCTTGCCTTTTGGCCGCTCTGCGAGAGTTTCCGACCGCCTCCCGGCCTCCGCACAGACGTCGTCTCCCTATCGCGAGGCGGCCGCCTTGGCCCGCTTGGCCATGGCCGAGGCAAAGACGAAATCGTTCAGCTCGCGGTTGTCGGCATGGAGGATCTCCTCCTTGGTCCCCTCCCACCATTTGCGTCCCTGGTGGATGTAGACGATCTTCTCGCCGATCTCCATCACGGAGTTCATGTCATGGGTGTTGATGATCGTCGTCATGCCGTATTCGTGGGTAATTTCGTGGATCAGGTTGTCGATGACGATCGAGGTCTGCGGATCGAGCCCCGAGTTGGGTTCGTCGCAGAAGAGGTAGCGCGGATTCATCACGATGGCCCGCGCGATGGCCACACGCTTGATCATGCCGCCCGACAACTCGGCCGGATAGAGTCCGTTGGCATTCTCCAGCCGCACGCGCCGCAGGCAGAAGTTCACCCGGTCGAGCTTTTCGCGTTCGCTCTGCTGGGTGAAGAGGTCCAGCGGCAGCTTGACGTTCTCCTCGACGGTCGACGAGTCGAGCAGCGCCCCGCCCTGGAAGATCATGCCGATATCCTTGCGGATGCTCTTGCGGTCGCGAAAGCCCAGGCGCGAGAAGTTCACCTCGTCGTACCACACGTCGCCCGAATCGGGTTCGTGCAGCCCCACGAGGGTCTTCAGCAGCACGGTCTTACCCGAACCGCTGCGTCCGATGATGAGGTTCGTGCGTCCGGTCTCGAACTCCACCGTGATGTCGTCGAGCACGGTCCGTCCGTCGAACGACTTGACGATATGTTCGGCGCGTATCATATCAGCAGAATTTGAGTCAGAATGAGGTCAAACAACAGGATCACCACGCAGCTGACCACCACGGCGCGCGTCGACGCAATGCCCACTTCAAGCGAATTGCCGCGGGCGTTGTAGCCGAAGAAGGCCGAGATCGAGGTGATGATGTAGGCGAAGAAGACCATCTTGATGAGCGTATAGATGATCGAGTAGACCTTGAAGTCCATGTGCAGCCCCTCGACGTAGTCGGCCGGGATCATGATGCCCGTAGCGGCGGCGATGAGCCAGCCGCCCAGCACGCCGATCAGGATCGAGAGGATGGTCAGGAAGGGGAAGAAGATCATCGCGGCGACGATCTTCGGCAGGATGAGGTACGAGGCCGAGTTGACGCCCATGATCTCCAGGGCGTCGATCTGCTCCGTGATGCGCATCGTGCCGATCTCCGAGGCGATGCTCGAACCGACCTTTCCGGCCAGGATCAGCGCCACGACCGCCGACGAGAATTCGAGGATCATCGTTTCGCGCGTGGCGTAGCCGATCAGCGACTTGGGGATGAACGGCGAGTCGAGGTTGATCGACATCTGCAGGGCGATCACCGCGCCGATGAAGATCGAGATGATGGCCGTCAGTCCGATCGAGTTGACGCCGAGCGACTCCATCTCGTAGACGATCCGCCGGCGGTAGATGGCGGCCTTTTCCGGACGGGAAAAGACCTTTCCCATCAGGATGAAGTAGCGTCCTATGAGTCCAAAGATGCGCAGCATGTCAGTTTTTCTCCTCTTCGAAATCGATATAGTCGCCCACGTCCTTCGAGACGCGTTTTTCGGGGGCGCCGGGCGTACGGTGCACCCTCACTTCGCCTTCGCGGCCGTTTCGGGGCGGCTCCTCCTGCGAGAAGGGCGACCCGAACCCGCCCTGCCGGGGGTCGAAACCGCCGCGGCCGAACTGCTCCTCCATCTGCTTGCGGGCCTTGTAGATCCGCCAGCGGAACAGCAGCACCAGAGCCAGTATCAAAAGAATCAGTCCCATCAGAAAATAGAGTATGAAGAGGGCGATGCCCTTCAGCACGGCCGGAGCGGCAATCGCCAGAATCACGATGACGAGCACGGTCAGCGGATTACGCTGCACGAAGCCTGCCAAAGTGTCTATGATATCGGTCAAGAATCGCATGTACGAAATCGGGATTATTTCCTTGCAAAGGTAATATTTTCCGCGGGATAACTCAAACATCCCGAAAAATAAACGACCGTGCGGAGAATTTATTGCACCTTCCGGCAAACGGGTGCGGAGTCTCCCTGCGGGGGCTGCCGGAGCGGAGGTGCGACGAGCCGCGGCGATTCGGGGAGAAGAGCGGCAGCCACCCCGCACAAGACGGGTGCGAGGTCGGACCGGACCGCCGGAGCGGAGGCGAGTCGCGGCGATTCGGGGAGAAGAGCAACAGCCACCCCGCACAAGACGGGTGCGAAGTCGGACCGGGCTGCCGGAGCGGAGGCGAGTCGCGGCGATTCGGGGAGAAGAGCAGCAGCCACCCCGCACAAGACGGGTGCGAGGTCGGACCGGGCCGCCGGAGCGGAGGCGAGTCGCGGCGATTCGGGGAGAAGAGCAGCAGCACAGCCCGCCGGAAACACGCTACGGTCGGGACTCTGCATCGACGCAACCTCGACCATACCCCCAAAGCAACCCTGACCCGTCCCTGACGCACCCCCAACACGCCGCACACCACCGAAAAGATGAAAGCACAAAAGCATGAAAACTCCCTCCCGAGCCGACGGGAGAGAGTTTTCGAGAAACGGCGGACGGCGGCGATTCCGTGCCGCAGGGGATGGATCAGCCGGAATGCCTACCGACGGGAGTCAATCCGTCCGAAGGGGAGGTATCCGAAGGGATACTGCCGGTCAGCCTCACGGGCCAGCGACTTCCACTCCGCCCGGCGGGCCGCCTCCGAAACGGAGGTCCGGGCCCCGCGGCTGGAGGCATTCAGCGGACGCAGGCCGTCGCACCCGGCAGCCCGGGTCTTTGCCGGAAGGCTGCTCACGGTCAGTTCACCGATGGGCGAGGCCCCCTCCTTCGTAAAGCGGACATCCTGCATGAAGCGATGATATTCGTCACCTGCCTCGCTGCGGACCATGGCCACCAGCGTGTAGTCCTTGTCCCAGTCGAAAGCGACGTTTGCCGACGGCGTATCCTCGAAGAAGTCCGACTCCCAGGAGAGGGTCGACCAGAAGGACTTGTCCGAGGCACTCGTATAATCCTCCGGCCACTCCGTGACGGCCCAGCGGTAGGAGCCCGCACCGTTCACCCGTGCCGTGACGGGAACCAGCGCCTTGCCGGCAAACGAGCCGTACTCGCCGCCGAGCGCCGCCGCCTCATCCCCGTCGAAATACTTGTCCCAGACCAGCTCGATCGACAACTCGTCGGTCGACTCCTCGGGATAGACGTCGCTCAGGAAGAACTCTCCGCCGAAACCGCCGGTCTTGAGATCCAGCGCCACGGCTGCGGCCCGATACTTCTTGTCGGGATCGAGCCCCATGAAGAGGTAGCTGTCCTTGCCGATCGACGACTCGTTCTGCCAGTATTCGAAGACATCGGCATAATAGCCGTTCTCGGTATTGGTCCGGATCGACACCTCGATCTCCGCCCGGATATCCTCCGCCGAGGCCGACGCGTCGTAGAGATTCCAGAAGTAGCGGACGGTCGCATCGCTCGGGGTGACCGAAACCAGCAGATTGGTCGGTCCCGACGATTCGAACGTAAAGTCGAACGTGCAGGCGGCCGGATCGCCCGGCTCCTCCGTCCGGAAGGGTACCTTCGTCAGGGCGGTCGTATAGGTGAGGACGTCGTACCCGAAGGCGACGGCCAGGTAGTCGGTGCCGGGTTCGAGGTATTCGGCCTCGTAGAGGTGGTCGCCCGACGCCAGGGCATAGTTGATGTAGCCGCTCCAGTTGGCGATGATGCGGGTCATGATCTGCTCGTCGGTCATCCCCTCGTACTCCGCGGCCGGCACGACGTCGAACAGATAGACGTCATCGTTGGTCGTCGTGTAGTAGACGTCGGCCGAGAGGGCCGTGACGTTGTCGACACGGATCGAGATGCGGTTGTCGGAGGGGTTGGCGGGCGGCGTCTCGAAGGTCTCGATCTTCACGTTCGAGACCACCTCGCCCGCCTCGTTGAGCGCAAAGGCAAAGGCGATGTATTTCGTGCCGGGCGTAATCACGCCGTAGGATCTCGACAGCGGGCCGTAGTTGCTCATCCCCTCGATGACCTCCTCTTCGGTCATCTCCGAGGCCTCCGTATAGAAGGCGATCATGTCGGCAACGACCGACTCGGCGAACTCCTTCGGCGAGAGCCCCTTCTGTTCGTAGACGTCGTAATATTGGATATCGGCGAAGTAGGCCTGCGCGTCATCCGACGGGATCACGTTGAGCGTCACCGCCCAATCCTCAACCTGCACGTCGAACGTCCAGGTCATACCCCCTTCGCCGGCGGCCTGGCGCACGCCAATCTGCACCTCCTCGGCCCCGGGCCATGCGGCACGCACCACCGTCGTACGCTCGGCCTCCGTATCGTTGGCATCGACCTCGAAACGGAGAATCCCCCGCTCGGAGGTGTCGAACGAGTGCACCCACCCGTCATCGGCCCGGGCCTCCAGTCCGCCGGAGGCCCCTTCATTCGCGATTTCATAAGCAAGCATCTGCAAGCCGCCCTCAGCTCCCACTTCCACTCCGGACTCGGCGAACTCGATCACCGGTGCGTTTGCACCCGGTTCATCTCCGGTTTCGTCGTCCTTGCAACCCGTCATCAACACGGCAGCTACTGCTACAAGCAGATACATCCGCAAGAAGCGAATCTTTTCCATAAGCAGTAAAAATTTTTAAAGTGTAAGATTGAGTTTCCGATTCGGAATCGACCGCGGATCGCCGACCGCGGAGGTGTGTCGCATTTGCGAATCGGATCGGGAAGATCTTTCGAATCGCTCGTAAGATCTTTCGAATTGCTCGCTAAAATAGCAAAAAAATGTTCCGTATCCAAATCGGAAAAGGGCAAAAACGGCTTCGAACCACAAAATCTCTCGACGAACGGCCAAAATCCGATTTATTGTCGTAAATTTGAGCCGGAAAAAAACCTGCCGCCCGGCCCTTCACGGCCCCGCCGAGAGGAGTCTCGCCGGACGGATCCGCCCGACGGCAATACAAAAAACGCTATACCCTATGCTCAACACACTGACCGCTATCTCGCCCATCGACGGGCGCTACCGCAACAAGACGGAGAAACTGGCCGACTACTTCTCCGAACAGGCCCTGATTCGCTACCGGATCCGTGTCGAGGTCGAATACTTCATCGCCCTGTGCGAACTGCCGCTGCCGCAGCTGGCCGGCTTCGACCACGCCCGCTTCGCCGACCTGCGGAGCCTCTACACCGACTTCTCGGAGGAGGACGCCCGGCGTGTCAAGGAGATCGAATCGGTCACCAACCACGACGTCAAGGCCGTCGAGTACCTCATCAAGGAGAAGATGGATGCCCTGGGTCTCGGGGATTACAAGGAGTTCGTCCACTTCGGTCTCACCTCGCAGGACATCAACAACACGGCCATCCCCCTCTCGCTCAAGGAGGCCATGACCGGCGTCTACTACCCGGCCGTCGAGGAGGTCCGCGACAAGCTCGCTTCGTTCGCCCAGGAGTGGCGCACCGTCCCGATGCTGGCCCGCACCCACGGACAGCCCGCCTCGCCCACGTCGCTCGGCAAGGAGTTCTCGGTCTTCGTCGAGCGTCTCGAGAAGCAGCTCGTCATGCTCCACGGCATTGCGGTTCCGGCCAAGTTCGGCGGCGCCACGGGCAACTTCAACGCCCACCATGCGGCCTATCCCGGGATCGACTGGGTGGCCTTCGCCAACCGCTTCGTCAACGAAAAGCTCGGCCTCTGCCGCTCGCAGTTCACCACCCAGATCGAGCACTACGACAACCTGGCGGCCATCTTCGACAACATGAAGCGCATCGACACCATCCTGATCGACCTCTCGCGCGACATGTGGACCTATATCTCGATGGAGTACTTCAAGCAGCAGATCAAGGCCGGCGAGGTCGGTTCGAGCGCCATGCCCCACAAGGTCAACCCGATCGACTTCGAGAATGCCGAGGGCAACTTCGGCATCGCCAACGCCGTCTTCGAGCACCTCGCCTCGAAACTCCCCGTTTCGCGCCTGCAGCGTGACCTGACCGACTCGACCGTGCTGCGCAACATCGGCGTCCCGGTGGCCCACGCCGTGATCGCCCTGCAGTCGCTGATGAAGGGTCTGAACAAGGTGATCCTCAACCGCGAGGCGCTGGAGCACGATCTGGAGCAGAACTGGGCCGTCGTGGCCGAGGGCATCCAGACGATTCTGCGCCGCGAGGGCTATCCGAAACCCTATGAGGCGCTGAAGGCCCTCACCCGCACGAACACCCACATCACGCGCGAGGCAATCGCCGACTTCATCGAGACGCTCAACGTTTCGGAAGCAGTCAAGGAGGAGTTGCGCGCCCTCTCGCCGATGACCTACACGGGCGTCTTCCGCTAACAGTCGACGGCCGTGGGAGAGCGGATCGTCTGCGGGGTGTTCGCCCTGCTCTTCCTCGTGCTGGGCGGCGTCTTCCTCGCGGGACACGGCGCACGGCTGATCGCCGGCTACAACACGATGTCCGAAGAGGAGCGCAAAGGCTATGACGAACGGGCGCTGTGCCGCTTCATGGGCAAACTGATGCTCTACTGCGCCGCCTGCATGCTGCTGATGGGTGCCGACAGCCTGTGGCCCGGGAAGGGGTTGTGGCTGGCCGGGGTGATCTGGCTGGTGATCGGAGCCGTCGGAGCCGTCATCTACGCCAACACCGGAGGACGCTTCCGAAAACAGACCGAAGAGTCGGACAGCAAGCACAAGGAACCGTGCAAAAAGGGCTGATGACCGGCCAAAGCAAAGCCGCCGATGGAGTTCGCTCCATCGGCGGCTTTTTTCATAACACCCGGTCGTGCGGCTATTCGCGGCAGCAGCGGACGGTATAACCGGCCGAACGGACGTTGTCCAGCGAGAGGTTGATCGAACCGCTGCTCGTGGAGAGCGGCCGCCGGAAGAAGAGATAGCGCGCATTCCGTCCGGCGGGGGTCGATGACCAGTAATAGCCCGATCCGCCGTTCGACGCGCGCAGTCCGGCGATGCTGCCGTAGGAGTGGAAACGGTAGCCCTGTGCCGGATACCAGCCGGTCCGGCCGTCGAACGTGAGCGTGATGCCGAAATTCGGATCGTCCCAGGCCGAGACCCCCTCGACATAGTTGTTGCCCGTGGCAATACCCTCCCAGGCCGTCACCTCCGGGACCTTGTAACCCGGCGGACAGGGATCGTTGAGCGTCTTGGCCGCCCCCCACAGTCCGGCAACGGGCTGCGTCAGCCAGTCGTATGCGCCCGTCGCGCCGACCTTGGCGCTGAAGAAGGTCATCGGTGCGGCGGCAGCCTCGCCGACCGTCACGGTCCGCTTGTCGATGTTCCACGCCGCCCCCGCCTCGGGATTCACCACCGTCAGCCGCTTCGCCTCGGCAAAGGCCGTCGACGAGGTTTCGGTCTTCTCACCGCCGTAGAAGGGGTCCTTGCGCCCCCACTGGTAGTAGAGTCCATAGGCATCGGTCCCGCCGACCGTCGCACCTCGGGCTCCGAGATTGCGGTCCATGAAGGTGGCTCCGCTGCCGCAGGTCATCGTCTGCGGGGGCTCGGTCATCCAGAGGTGCCAGCTCCAGACAATCGTCTGGCCGCGCAGCAGAGCGATGACCGCATTGCCGCGCTCCGCACCGGCCGTAAAGAGGATCTCGCCGGCCGAACGGTCGAGCTCAACCTCCGAGACGAGCCCCTCCCGGTCGCTCCACAGCCAGACGGCCCGCATGTCGTCCGAGAGTTCGATCTTCGGGTCGAAACCCGCCGTCGCCGCATCGCCAACCCCGTTGCCGCGGAGCGTGGCATCGAAGGCATACCGCCCGGGAGCCGGAACCAGATAACAGTTTGCCCGCCCGGCGGCACTCAGATCGGTCACCCGCACGGTCGACAGCCGGGTCTTGTCCGTAAGGAGAATCTCGACACGCCCCGCCTCTTCGGTAATCGAGCGGAACAGCGCGGTCTGCACCGCCTCGTCGGCCCGCAGCGGAGCCCCCGCCGCATCGACAATCCGCCACGGTGTCCGCTCACCCGCGGTCAGGGTCCAGTAGCCGTCGCCGTCGACCCCCAGCTGCGGCAGATCGCCGCTCACCGGGAGCCGTTTGCCCGCCTCGTCGGCGAGCGGCTGCGGCTTCTCACCGGCCGCCAACGTCCAATAATACGCCTCCCCGTCGGGCATCACGCCGATCAGCGGCATGCCGTCGGCCGACGGCGAGCAGACCACCGTCAACTCCGTGCCGTCGCGAAAGAGGAGCTTCGTTCCCGACTCCTCCTCCCGCAGCGAGGAGAGCTCCGTCCGTGCGAGAGCCCCGATCAGACTGCGGAGCGTCGTCATCTGAGCGTTGATCTTTTCGGCCTGCCGCTGCAGTTCGGGCGAGACCGGTTTCGGTCCGGGGAGGGGCGGTTCGACACCCGGGTTCTCCTTCTTGCCGCAACTGCCGAGGAGCAACCCGCAAATTCCAATCATCAAAATCCTTCTCTTCATACTTTTTTGTTTTAAAAAGGTTGTCTCCCGGGGTTCGGTACGGACCATACGTTACCGGCAGCCGGAGGCCGTCTGACGGCTTCCGGACGAGGAGAGAGGGATTCAGCGGAGAGAGACTCATACACCCGTAAAAGTCCGTCCGACGGATTTTGCCCACAGCCGGGGAAGCAGGAAAAAGAGGGAATCAAGCGGTGCGGCTCACCGCATGCACGCCGTTTCGCGCACACCGACACTCGTTCCGTTTCTCCCTTTCTCCGCAGGAGCAAACATCCGATCGTGCAAGGCAGGTCTTCTGACTCGTTCCTTGAGCGGCGCCTTCCCGGTCCCAGGGACCAGTGGCTCGGAATGCCGCGACAAACGACCCGCAAAGGGTCCGGAACTCACAGCAGCGGGAACTGTTGCCGATTCACACGGCATTCCCTTTTCATTCCCCGGCGTGGGGAAACCATTGCGCGGTAAAGATAACCCTTTTTCCCGGACGGACAAACTTTTCCACGGGAAATCCTCCGAAAAAGCTCGATCATACGAGGATTCAGGCATTCGGGAACCACCGTCGGTCGGGCATTCCCGTCTGGCACGCATTTTGACTCTTTGGAGTCAGCTGCGGGTCAGCAACCGCAGTGAGGTTTCTTCATTTATTTAAGTTTGGGTTAGTAGTTTAGGAGGGCAACCTCCGAAGGCAGCAGGCAGTCGCGAGATTCCCTGCTGTTTTTTTGTCTGTGGAAAAATGCCGCACATCGGCGATGGCTCCACAACCCTGCAACCGGGGCCCCGCAGCCGGTCAAGCTCCCGGCTCCGGCGAGATCCGCCCGCCGGATATTGATGTCCGACCGGATATTGATGTCCGACCGGATGTTGATGTCCGACCGAATGTTGATATCCGACCGGAAGCCGGCCCCGCCGCATGACGAAACCTGCCGGATGCCCGTCCGGCGGAAGTCACCCCTGCCGAATATCGGAACCCGCCGCCGCTAAAATTCGATCGTGATGCCCAGCGTCGGCAGCAGCGTACCGCTCACCTGCTCGATCTTCTTCATCCGATAGCGCTGCTGATCGACGGGAGCCTCCGGATTCTCGATCTCGCCGGTCGACATCCAGACGTCGGGCGAACGGTACTTGCTCACCGTGACGTTTTGCAGGTCGATGTAGAAACCGAGCATGCAGCGCTTGAAGTAGAAGACCTTGTCGAGGCGGATATCCAGCTGCGCAAAGGCATCGAGCCGCTCGGCATTGTAACGCGAATAGTCGTAATAGGGGCGTCCCTGCACATCCCAGGCCGAGACAAGCGACGAACGATCCAGATCGTAGGGCGTATAGGGGGCACCGCCCACGGCACTCAGCTTGGCACCGAAACTCCAGTGGCGCGGGAAGTCGTACGTACCGCTGAGGTTCACCACGAAGCGGTTGTCCCACGCCGAGGCGATCCACGGAGCCGACGGGCTGTTGCGATACTCCGAACGATAGAGGGTCACCGATCCCACGACGCTGAGCCGGCCGGGGATCTGCCACCGCGCCATGGCCTCGACGCCGTAGGCCCGTCCCTGGGCCGACGAAACGAGCGCCTCGTTGCCCACCACGCCGTAGTCATCGCCCTTGCACGAGAGCGGGATGTCGTCGACGAGCGACAGGGGAACCTGTCCATAACGCTTGTAGAAGCCCTCGACCGACACGATCAGCCGGTCGCGGTGGCGCCAGTCGAATCCGGCGCTGACAGTTGCGACGTGCATGTAGTCGAGCGAACGGTTGACCAGCCGCCCCTCCTCCTTGAATCCCAGCGCCGTATAGGGCGGCAGCTGGTAGTAGAGGCCCGCGGCACCGCTCACCGACCACGAAGCGCTCAACGCATAGGAGATCGATGCCCGGGGCGAGAGCTGCTCCCAGAAGCGGGCCATGCGACCCGAATAGTCGCAGCCGTCGGCGCGCACGCCGGCCGAGGCCTTCAGCCGCTTGTCGAGCGAGACGTATTCGGCCGAGGCAAAGAGCCCCCAGCCGAGGAAGCCCAGACGGGTGTTGTAATCCGAAAGTTCCTGCTGCTTGTTGACATAGAGGCGCTGCAGCGTACGGTTCGTGTAGTTCGACCAGCTCAACTCGACCCCCTCGCGCACGCTCCACCGGCCGTTGAGATAGGTGCGGTTCTCGCCGCGCAGCGTGCTCTTCTGCTCGACGGAACGCAGCCGCAGGTTGAGATTCTCCTCGCTCGAGGAGTCGTTGTTGCGATATTTCAGGTTGCGGTTGTTCAGGTAGTTGTGGCTCAGCGTCACGGTCTGCACGTGGCGGCCGGCGTAGTGGCGCCACGAGGCCCCGACGGTGAAAGTCTCCTGCTGGATGCGCGGCAGGTAACTCAGCATGTATTCGGCATTCTCGCCCTCCTCGTCGACGTTGAGCTTCATGTTGTCGATGCCGGCCAGCCCGAGCACCGTCAGTTCGTCGCGCTCCGAGAGGCGCGTCTTCACCTTCACCTGCCCGTCGATGTAGTTCGGCAGGAAGGGCAGCCCCAGCATCTTGAACAGCAGCTGCAGGTAGGACTGCCGCAGCGAGAAGAGATAGGTCGTCTTCCGGCCGATGTGGCCGCTGCCGCTCAGCCCCACCTCCGAGGCGCCGAGCGTCGCCTTGAAGGTCTGCCGTTCGGGATTTCCGTCGCGCAGCTGAAAGTCGAGCACCGAACTCATCGCTCCGGCCCGGTCGGCCGGGAAGGCCCCCGTATAGAAGCAGATCTCGCGCACCAGATCGGCATTGACGATGCTCACCGGGCCGCCCGTAGCGCCCTGCGTGGCGAAGTGGTTGATATTCGGGATCTCGATGCCGTCCATGTAGAACTTGTTCTCCGAGGGTCCGCCGCCGCGCACGATCAGGTCGTTGCGGTAGCCCACCGGCGAGAAGGCCACACCCGGATAGGAGCGCACGATGCGCGAGACGTCGCGGTTCGATCCGGGGCTCTTCTCGATCTCCTGCAGGCCGATGACCTTCAGGCTCACCGGGCTCTCGGTCGTCACGCGGAAGGGCGACGGCCGCACCGTCACCGCCTCGACCTGCGTGGCATCCTCCTCGAGTTCGACCTCGATGAAGGGGGTGGCGGCCGAGACCATGTATTCGGGGGTCGTCGTGCTCTTGTAGCCCACCGATGAGACCGTCAGGCGCCAGATGCCGGGCCTTACGTGCTCGAGGCGGAAGCGGCCGAGCGAGTCGGTCGAGGTGCCCGTGCGCTCCTGCCCGGCCAGCACCACGGCGGCATAGGGTACGGGACGGCGCGTCAGGCGGTCGATCACCCGACCACTGACCGGATAGAGATTCGACTGAGCCAGCGCCCCCACCAGCGGCAGGAGCAGCAGCAACCCAAAGAGAGACAAGCGTTTCATAATACAAAGATATGAAAACCGGGCGCAATCCGTCCGGACAATTCGGATTTTTTCACCCCGATGCCACCGCCTCCTCCCGACACACGGCCGTCACTCCCCTTCGGGCACGCCGTCCGGAGCAGGCTTCGACAGCAGGCGGAGGTAGACGAGCAGGATGACGTTCATCAGCAGTGCGTAGACGATCGCCGGGATGGCCATCCGCGCATCGTTGAAGATCAGCGGCGAGGCGGCAATGGCGATGGCCTGGGCGGCGTTCTGCATGCCGACCTCGATGACGATGGTGCGGCGTGCGGCGCGTCCGAGGCGGAATCCGCGGGCCAGCAACGACCCGGCGCCCATGGCCAGCAGGATCAACCCGCCGGCTGCCACCCCCAGCACCGCGAAGTTCTCGACGATCACCCGGGCATACTGCACGAAGAAGAGCGCCGCCAGCAGCATCAGCGCCGGGAAGGCCACCCGCCGCAGCACGTCATGGGTCCGCCGCGCGGCCCGGGGCCGCAGCTGCCGGAAGAGCGCTCCGGCCGCCATCGGCAGGAAGAGCAGCACGAGATTCTGCAACAGCAATTTTCCTGCCGGGAGGTCGATCGCCGTCTCGGCATGCACCTCGACGAAGCGGGCCGCGAGGCTCATCACCAGCGGGATGGTGAAGAGCGTCACGAGGCTGCTCAGCGCCGTGAGCGTCACCGAGAGGGCCACGTCGCCGCGTGCGAGCATCGAGAAGACATTTGAAGAGCTGCCGCCCGGACAGCAGGCGATCAGCATCAGACCGAGGAACCACTCGGGCTCCAGCCGCAGGAAGACCCCGACCAGCAGCGCCACCAGCGGCAGCACCACCAGCTGGCCGACGAGCCCCGCGACGATGGCGGACGGACGGCGGAAAAGGGCGGCAAAGGCCTGACGGTCGAGTTCGATGCCGAGTTGGAACATCAGCACGATCAGAATGGGAAGTACGATCCAGACGGTATTCATCGTTCGTTCGGTTTTTGGGCAAAACAGGTTTGCTTGCGCCGGGATGGAGCGTACGGGAGATGGATCCGGGCAAAAGTCCCGCGGGAGGGCACACCGCCCGCCGGGCAACAAAAAAGCCACTCTCGTCGAATGGCTTTATTTGATCGGTGGGAGCTGAGGGATTCGAACCCCCGACCCTCTGCTTGTAAGGCAGACGCTCTGAACCAGCTGAGCTAAGCTCCCGAAAAGACTCTCCCTTTCGGGAAAGTGGGATAATATGTAAGCAGCCTTACGGCCGACAAAAAAGCCACCTCTCGAGACGTGGCGGCTTTGTGGGAGCTGAGGGATTCGAACCCCCGACCCTCTGCTTGTAAGGCAGACGCTCTGAACCAGCTGAGCTAAGCTCCCTTAAAAATGGCTTGGGACTGCAAAGGCGATCTTTCGACGACTCCGACGACCTTACGTTCAACGAATCGCGCCGCGTTGTTGCCAACAGCGAACTTTTCGGTATTCCGCTTCGGGAGATTCCGGTCATCATCCCGGTTCGGTCTCAACCGTCCCGTTGACCTCCTCCCTCTTCGGGCCGCCCCTTGCAGGCGTTTTAGAAAGAACCTTTACGCAACCCTCGCGCATCTGCGCCTGAACAAGGACTTGAACCTAGGACCCCATGATTAACAGTCATGTGCTCTAACCAACTGAGCTATTCAGGCTTTTCGAAACCGGCTGTTGTTCCGTTTTCGTGGTGCAAATGTATAGCAAATTTTCATTCCTGCAAAATTTTCGCAGGATTTTTTTGCAAAAAAAGTATCTTTGTGGGGAATCAAGCGATGGACAACACCATGAAAAAAGGAGCTATATTATTCATTCTGTTTGCGTTATGCAGCCTGAAGGGTTTTTCACAAAAAAATCTGGTTTTCGAGCCCTCCACGTGGGACTTCGGGACGATTGCCGAGGTCGACGGCCGGGTGAGCCACACCTTCACGGGGGTGAACCGCGGCGACAAGCCGCTGGTGATCCTCGATGTGGTGACCTCGTGCGGCTGCACGGCCCCGCAGTTTTCGCGGCAGCCGATCCTGCCGGGCGGCAAGACGCAGATCACCGTCACGTATGACCCGGCGAACCGTCCGGGTGTCTTCTCGAAGGAGCTCCACGTCTACTCGAGCGAACGCAAACGTATCGCCACGCTGACCGTCGCGGGCAACGTCACCCCCCGTCCGAAGAGCCTCGAGGAGCTCTATCCGGTCGATGTCGGCGAAGGGCTGCGCCTCACCACGACGCTCAACGCCTTCGCCTACCTGCAGGCCGGGATCTCGAAGCAGGGGGCCATCGGCTATGTGAACGATTCGCGGCGGACGATCCGTCTCGAGCTGCGGCCGACCGTCTCGAGCGGACTGCTGCGGCTGGACTACCCGCGGCAGATTGCCCCCGGCGAGCGGGGATCGATCAACGTCTCGTACCTCAACCCGGCGGACAACCCCCGCTACGGCACCATCCGCGACGCCCTGGAGATCTACGTCAACGGCCGCACCAACGCCACCTCGCTCGTCACCCACGGCATCGGCGTCGATGCCCTCCCCGAAATCGGCGAAAAAGCACGCCCGCAATGCGAATATTCGGAAAATATCCTTAAATTCGGGACCGTGAAACACGCGGAGTCCCTGCGCCGGCTCCCGCTCACGATCTCGAACACCGGAACGGGCGAACTGATCGTGCGCGCGGTCGAGGGCGAGGGGCACGTCGCCACCACCCTCGCGCCCGGGCTGCGGCTCGCTCCGGGCGAGTCGTTCCGCGCCGAGGTGATGCTCGACCCCGGGACGCAGGACTACGGCCTGATGAGCGAACACCTCGTCGTGGTGACCAACGACCCCGTACGCCCGATGCGGCGCATCCGGGTGACGGCCATCATCGAAGAGTAGACAGATACGACGACACACAAACCGAAAGATATAAGATGTATCCCATTCTTGAAAAAAGACTCCTCGCTGAAGGAATCTGGCTGATGAAGATCCACGCCCCGCGCGTCGCCCATGCGGCCCGGCCCGGGCAGTTCGTCATCGTGCGCGTCGATGCGCACGGCGAACGCATTCCGCTTACGATTTCCGATTTCGACACCGCCGAAGGCAGCGTCACCATCGTCACGCAGGCCATCGGCGCCTCGACCCGCAAGCTCTGCTCGCTGGAGCAGGGCGAGGCGCTGGCCGACTTTGCCGGTCCGCTCGGGCGTCCGTCGGAGTTCGTCCACCTGCCGCTCGAGGAGCTGCGCCGGCGGCGCTACCTCTTCGTGGCCGGCGGCGTGGGCACGGCTCCGGTCTATCCGCAGGTGCGGTGGCTCCACGAACACGGCGTGAAGGCCGACGTCATCATCGGCGCCAAAAGCAGCCGCATGCTCATCTGCACGGAGCCCATGCGTCGGGTGGCCGACCACCTCTACATCGCCACGGACGACGGTTCGGAGGGTTTCAAGGGGATGGTGACGGGACTCGTCGAGGAGCTCATCGAGAAGCGCGGCGAACACTACGACGAGTGCGTGGCCATCGGACCGATGATCATGATGAAGTTCGTGGCCCTGACCACCCGCAAATACAACCTCAAGACCACCGTCTCGCTCAACACGCTGATGGTCGACGGCACGGGCATGTGCGGCGCCTGCCGCGTGACGGTGGGCGGCAAGACGCGCTTCACGTGCGTCGAGGGGCCGGAGTTCGACGGCCACGAGGTCGATTTCGACGAGGCGATGCGCCGTCAGGGGATGTACCGCACCCAGGAGCAGCGCGCCGCAGCCATCGAGGCCGAGCGCGAAGCGGGACACGTATGCAAGATCGGACTGGACAAATAAGAGAGACAACCATGGCAAACAAGATACCGCGCGTGCCGGTGCGCGAACAGGATCCGGCAATCCGGGCGACCAACTTCGAGGAGGTCTGCTACGGCTACAACCAGGAGGAGGCCACGCTCGAGGCCTCGCGCTGTCTGCACTGCAGGAAACCCCGCTGCGTGGAGGCCTGCCCCGTGGGGATCCACATCCCGGATTTCATCGCCGCCCTGCACGAGGGCCGGCTGCAGGAGGCCTCGGAGATCATCGCCCGCGACAGCTCGCTGCCGTCGATCTGCGGCCGCGTCTGCCCGCAGGAGACGCAGTGCGAGGGGGCGTGCATCCTCGGCATCAAGGGCGAGCCGGTGGCCATCGGCAAGCTCGAACGCTTCGTCGGCGACTGGAAACTCGAACACGGCACCGCCGCCCGGGTCACGACGCCCCGCAACGGGCACCGCGTGGCCGTCATCGGCAGCGGCCCGGCCGGTCTGGCCTGCGCAAGCGACCTCGCGCGCATGGGCTATGAGGTGAAGATCTTCGAGGCGCTGCACGAGGCGGGCGGCGTGCTGGTCTACGGCATCCCGGAGTTCCGGTTGCCGAAGCAGCGGATCGTCGCCCGCGAAATCGAAGAGGTGAAGGCGCTGGGCGTGGAGATCGAGACCGACGTGATCGTGGGACGCACGGTGACGATCGACTCGCTGATGGACGAGGAGGGCTACGAGGCCGTCTTCATCGGTTCGGGGGCCGGACTGCCCCGCTTCATGGGGATCCCGGGCGAGAACCTCAACGGCGTGGTCTCGGCCAACGAATTCCTCACGCGCGCCAACCTGATGCACGCCTACGACGCGACGTACGACACGCCGATCTATGTCGGACAGCGCGTCGTGGTTGTCGGCGGCGGCAACGTGGCGATGGATGCCGTGCGCACGGCCCGGCGGCTCGGTGCCGATGCGACGATCGTCTACCGCCGTTCGGAGAAGGAGCTTCCGGCCCGCGCCGAGGAGGTCCACCACGCCCGCGAGGAGGGGATCCGCTTCCGGATGCTGACCAACCCGACGGAGGTGCTGGGCGACGAACGGGGCTGGGTCCGTGGCGTGCGCTGCGTGGAGATGGAGCTGGGCGAGCCGGACGAGAGCGGCCGCCGGTCGCCGGTTGTCAAGCCCGGGTCGGAGTTCGAGATCGCGTGCGACGTGGTGATCATGGCGCTGGGCACCTCGCCCAACCCGCTGCTGGCCTCGACGACCGAGGGGCTCGAGACGACGCGCCGCGGCTGCATCACGGCCGACGAACACGGCGCCACGACCCGCAAGGGGGTCTTCGCCGGCGGTGATGCCGTGACGGGAGCCGCCACGGTGATCCTGGCCATGGGGGCCGGACGCACCGCCGCTCGGGCCATCGACGAGTACATCCGCTCGCTTTGAACGTTTTGAGTGACAAGATGCGGAAATTTCGCTATTTTTGCGGCGGAAAAATTCAAATCTGCAGAATATGAAAATGCGTATCTTGTGGATCGCCGCCGCGGCCCTGCTCGCGACGACCTCCTGCAGCGAAGGGGAGCCGAAGACCTTCACGGGCTTCATCACCGACGCAACGATGAACACCGTCACGGTGCAGGACCTGACGGCCGAATCGACCTATACCTTCTCGACCGAAGAGGCCGACCGCAGCGAAGCCTACGGCCTGCTCGTGGGGGCTCCGGTGGTGGTGGAGTACCGCGGGAAGCTCGAGGACGGCATCGAGGCCGTCAAGGTCTCGACGAACCCCACCTATGCCGAGGCCGTCGGCCGCTGGATGCTGGTCCATGCGGAAGAGGCCGAGAATCCGGAGGTGTCGATGGGTATTGACATCCGCATCGAGGGCGAGGCCGTCTCGATCAACTCCTCCACGCTGCTCTATACGGGCTGGGAGCTGCTCGACGAGGCGGACCAGATCCTGCTCCGGGGCCGCAGCGTCGGCAACGGCGAGAGTTTCGACTTCTCGCAGACGGGCCTTATCTCGAAGGATTCCGCCGGAAACTACACCCTGACGATCGAAGGGACGAAGGTCGTCTTCACGAAGGTGGCCGACGACGAGACTCAGGCATCCGACACCGCCGCCGAGGCCGCAAACGAGGCCGTCCCGGCCGACTCGGTCAACTCGGTGGAGAGCAGCGCTGCTCCCGAGGCCGCGACAGCCGCCTCCGAGACCGCAACAAGCGATACGGCTGCCGCCGACAAGAGGTAAATCCGCGTCTTATAAGAAAGAGGCCCGCTGCAGAATTTGCAGCGGGCCTCTTTGTTTCGGAATACTCCGGCGCGGTTTGCCCGGAAAGCCCCGGTTCTCGCGCACTCATCACCGGCGTGATCCATCCAAAGCTCCCGGATCGTGCGCACCCATCATCGGCACTGTCCATCCAAAGCTCCCGGTTCTCGCACACTCATCACCGGTACGGTCCATTCGGAGACCCCGGATCGTGCGCAGACTTATCGCCGGCCGACCAGCCGGTCGACCCGTTCGGCCACGGTTTCGGGCGCGATGGCCGTCAGACAGTGCCAGTCGCCGTAGCGACAGGGGCGGTTACCGAAGACCGAACAGGGACGGCACGGCAGATCGGCCTGCACAATCCCCTCCTCCGGCACGCCGTAGCCCAGGAATCCCAGCCCGGGATGGGTCGCCCCCCAGACCGACACGACCGGGGTGCCGACCAGCGCTCCGAGGTGCATGACGAGTGAATCCATCGCCACCACGCAGTCGAGATTCGACACGAGGGCCATCTCGCCCGCCAGCCGCACCTTGCCCGCCAGAGCCGTCACGTTGGGATACGTGCGCTCCATCTCCTCGGCGAAGGCCCGTTCCGCACCGCCGCCGCTGTGGATGAAGACCCGCTCGTAACGCTCCGCCAGAAGCCGTACCAGCTGGCGGCTCTGCGCCTCGGGATAGGTTTTGCCGCGATGGGCCGAGAAGGGGGCAAAGCCCACCCAGCGGCCCTGCTTCTCGCCGAAGGGATTTTCGAGAATGCGGTGCGACGCGGGCACAGGATCATTGAACGGGAAGCCCAGCCGCCGGAAGACATCGCAATAGCGCAGCACGGTATGGCGCAGGGGTTTCATGCCGCGGCCGCCCGAGCGGATAAAGCGGCGCTTCTCGGCCCGACCCTTGTCGATATGGGCCGTCGGGATGCCGTGCAGCCGCATCGAGAGGCGGAAGACCTTCGAGCGCAGCACGTCGTGAACATCGGCCACGGCATCGACCCCCAGCCGCCGCGCCTCGGCAGCCAGCCGCCACATGCCGCGCAGCGAGTGGTGCACCCCCTTGGTGTCAACCTCGAGGAAATCGACCGGCAGCCCCTCGAAGAAAGGGCGGAAGAGCCGCTGCGTCGCCACGGTCACCTTCAGATCGGGCCATGCCGCACACAGCGCCCGCAGGGCGTGGGGCAGCATCGCCACGTCACCCATGGCCGAGGTGCGCAGCACCAGCAGATGATGCGGCCGTGCGTCGTTACTTTTTCTGCCCATAGAGCACGGGATTCAGCGACGGATCGTTGTACATCTTCATCTGCTTGTAGGTCTTCATGTACTTGCGTCCCGCCTCGATATCCTCGATCAGCTCCTCGATGGCCCGCGAGAGGTCCTTCTGCTGGGTGAGCAGCACCTCGAGCTTGCGGCGGCACGCCTCGCGGTGCGCCTCGTCGACATCCGTACGCTCGGTCTCCCGCGCCATGTGGTAGATCTTCAGCGCCAGGATCGAGAGACGGTCGATGGCCCACGCCGGCGTCTCCGTATTGAGCCGCGCATCGGCCGCCGGACGCACATCCCTGTATTTGTCAAGCAGATAGGAGTCGATGTACTCCACCATGTCCGTGCGGTCCTGATTCGACTTGTCGATGCGCCGCTTGATCCGGAGCGCCTCCACGGGATCGATCGCCGGATCGCGGATGATGTCCTCCAGATGCCACTGCACCGTGTCGATCCAGTTCTTGTGGTAGAGCAGGTGGTCGATCGTTCCGGGCTCGTAGGGGTTCTCGATCGGATGGTCCACATCGTCCCAACGGTGGTAGTCCTCGATGGAGCGGTTGAAAATGCGGTTCGCGTTCTCGGTAAACATAGCTTCGGTTTTATGGGAATATTATTATTTTCGCCGGAATTCGCCGGAAAATTTATACCTTTGTCGGTAATGATCAAACAAAGATAATGAATATTTCCAGAAAAGCAATACTCCTCGGGGCAATCCTCCTCGGCTGCCTCGGGGAACTCACGGCCCAGGTGCGCCAGACCCGCGAAGAGTACATCGACCGTTACATGCACATCGCCGTAGCCCACATGGAACGATACGGCATCCCCGCCAGCATCACCCTGGCCCAGGGAATCCTCGAGTCGGACTGCGGCAACAGCCTCCTCTCGATGAAGTCGAACAACCACTTCGGCATCAAGTGCAAGCGCAACTGGACGGGCGACCGCGTCTACCACGACGACGACGCCAAGGGGGAGTGCTTCCGCGCCTACCCCTCGGTCGAGGCCTCGTACGAGGATCACGCCGAATTCCTCGACTCGCAGCCGCGCTACGACTCGCTCTTCGCCTACGCGTCGGACGACTACAAGAGTTGGGCACGCGGGCTGAAGGCCGCCGGCTATGCCACGGCCCCGGACTATGCCCAGCGGCTGATCCGCATCATCGAGGAGAGCCAGCTCTATCTGTTGGACCGTCCCGACGGCGAACGGCTCTACGCCACGCGTTTCGGACTGGAGCGCGATCCGGAGGAGTGGTTCTCGTCGCAGTCGAGCGTCGAGGAGATCGCCCGCACGGAGGAGGCCGTCGATCCGGACAACTACCGCGTGACGATCAACGCCCACGAAGGCTACAACGTCTACATGACCAACGGCGTGCACTACGTCACGGCCAAGGAGAACGACACCTATGAGAATATCGGCCGGAAGTTCCGCATCTCGGCACGCAACTTGCGCAAGTTCAACGACCTGAAGGACAAGAAGGCCCAGCCGATGACCGGCGAGGTGGTCTACATCGAGCGCAAGAAGAAGCGCTGGGAGGGCAACGCCCGCCACCACATCTGCCGTCCGGGCGAAACGGTCTACGCCGTCGGCCAGTCCTACGCCATCCGCACCCGCTCGATCGAACGCCTCAACAAGCTCAAGCCCGGCGAACGGCTCGAGGAGGGCCGCCAGCTGCGCATCAAATAGCACGGGGGGGGGAGCGAAAAACCGGGGAAGCGAGAAAACCGAAGAGAGACGAGTGTGAAAGAGGAGAAGGAAAAGACGATGGAAAAGGAGACGAAAAGAGCAAGAAACGCACAAGCGGGAGCACGAAACCCCGCCGAGAGAAGCTCCCTCCCGCCAAACCCAGAAAAAACCAACGACATACCACCATACCTTATGGAAACAACCCCATTGAGAGCCAAGATTCTCGATACGATCATCCGCAAGTCGAACCTCAAGCAGAAGGTTTTCGACAATACGTTTGCCGCCTTCAACCTGCTGAAGGAGACGCTGCTGGAGATTGCCGCCGAGATGGACGACGAACTGGACGGCAAGCTCGACCGCCGCGTGCGGCTCGAATACCGCGACCGCGGCAAGTTCGAAGCCCAGCTGCAGGTGGCCAACGACCTGCTGATCTTCCAGATGCACACCGACGTCTTCGAGTTCGACGCCAACCACCTCATCTGGCAGAACCCCTACGTGCAGGCCGACCAGGAGAACTCCTACTGCGGACTGATCAACATCTACAACTTCCTCTCCGACTCGTTCAAGTTCAACCGCAACGCCGACGAGGGCTACCTCATCGGGCGGATCTTCATCAACCGCGAACGGTGCTACTTCGCCGAGGGCAAGCAGCAGACCTCGATGCGGGCCATGAGCTTCGGCAAGAAGGAGATCGACCGCGACGCGCTGGTCGACGTGCTGGAGGCGGCCATCGCCTATTCGCTCGACTTCGACCTGCTGATGCCCCCCTACGAGGAGAACAAACGCGTCACGGTGGACCAGTTCAACACGAAGATGGACAACTCGAAGTTCGTCACGGGCAAGCGCCTCGGCTACGACTTCGACGTCGAGGACATCTGATACCCAACCGACCCTGAAACGAGCAGCGCATCACACGATGAAGAGACTTACGACCCGAAGCGCCCGCCGGGCAGCCACGATGCTGGGCTGTGCGGCGCTTCTTTGCACGACCGGCCGGGCCGCGGCCGGTGAGGAATATGCCGAAATCGCCCGGCTCAAGGGCATGAACGAAACGGTGCGGGGCATCCGCTCGATGAACGACGGCGAACACTACACCACCCTCGAGGGCAACGACATCCGCCGCTATGCCTACGCCTCGGAGGAGCGGGGCGTGAGCCTGCTCCCGACGCCGGCGCCCAACCTCGAGATCACGGACTATCTGTTGTCGCCCGACGAGCGGTCGATCCTCATCGCCTCGGGCTCCCACCCCATCTACCGCCACTCCTACACGACGAGCTACACGCTCCTCCGCGACGGACGCCTTCAACCCGTCCTGCGCGAGGCCGAGGCTCCGCGCGACGCGACGTTCTCGCCCGACGGGCGGCGGATCGCCTACTCCGACCGCAACGACCTCTATGTCTACGACATCGAGACGCAGCGCTCGCAGCGGATCACCGACGACGGCCGCTGGAACGAGGTGATCAACGGCACCACGGACTGGGTCTACGAGGAGGAGTTCGGCATCACGCGGGCCTACGCCTTCTCGCCCGACGGGCAGAAACTGGCCTACCTGCGTTTCGACGAGAGCCGCGTGCCGCTGATGGAGATGATGCGCTTCGACGGCAAACTCTACAACCAGGCCTACTCGTTCAAGTATCCGAAGGCCGGCGAGGCCAATTCGGAGGTCGAACTGTGGGTGGCCGACCTCGCCACGGGGGAGAAAAAGCGCCTCGAGACGGGTCCCGAAACCGATCAGTACATTCCGCGCATCGGCTGGACACCCGACGGACGGCCGTGGTACTACCGGCTCAACCGCCGTCAGAACACCTTCGAGATGGTGGTCTGCGAGCCCCACGGCGCCCAGCGTACGGTCTACGAGGAGCGGGCGCAGCAGTATGTCGAGCGGGTCGACGACAAGACGGTGACCTTCGTCGACCGCGACCGCTTCCTCGTGCGGCAGGAGAGCCACACGGGCTACATGCACCTCTACCTCTACAGCCTGCGCCGCGGGCTGCTCGAACAGGTGACCAAGGGACCGTGGGAGGTGACCGACGTCGTCGGAACGGACGGCAAACGTGTCTGGTACCTCTCGACCGAGACCTCGCCGCTGCGCCGCAACCTCTACAGCGTGCGCCTCGACGGCAGCGACAAGCAGCGTCTGACGCGGGGCGAGGGCTACTACAGCGTCTCGCCGAGCCGGGGGATGAAATACTTCATCACCACCTTCTCGAACGTCTCGACCCCCAACGTCACCGAGGTGTGCAACGCCGCCGGCGAACGGTTGCGCACGCTGGCCGACAGCCGCGCACTGCGGGCCGAACTGCAGGCCGAGGGACGTCCCGTCAAGGAGTTTTTCCGCTTCACGACCGAGCGCGGCGACACGCTGAATGCCTACCGGGTGTTTCCGCGCGGTTTTGACCCTGCGCAGCGCTACCCCGTGCTGCTGACGCAGTATTCAGGCCCCGGCTCGCAGCAGGTGGCCGACCGCTGGACGATGGACTGGGAGGATGCCCTGGCGGAGAAGGGCTACGTCGTGGTCTGCGCCGACGGACGCGGCACGGGATTCCGCGGCGAGAAGTTCAAGAAACAGACCTACGGACGCCTCGGCGCCCTGGAGGTCGAGGATCAGCTCTCGCTGGCCCGCTACATGGCCGCACAGGAGTGGGTAGACTCGGCGCGCATCGGCATCTACGGCTGGTCCTACGGCGGATTCATGGCCCTGAGCTGCGCCCTGAAGGGCAACGGCCTGTTCCGCATGGCGATCGCCGTGGCGCCGGTCACCTCGTGGCGCTACTACGACACGATCTACACCGAGATCTACAACAACCTGCCGCAGTACAACGCCGACGGCTACGACAAATACTCGCCGATCCACTTCGCGCGGATGCTCGACGACCGGAAGACGCGGCTGCTGATCATCCACGGCACGGCCGACGACAACGTCCACTTCCAGAACACCGTCGAGATGGCCCGTGCGCTGAACCGCGCCGGCAAGCAGTACGACATGATGGTCTATCCGGACCAGAACCACTCGATGATGCCCGATGATACGGCCAACGTGCGGCAGAAGATGATTGACTACACGCTCAAACACCTGTAACCGGGATGAGGGAGGTGACCCGCACGCTTCAGATCGAGACGCCGGTCGGGCCGGTAAGCATCACCGCCACGGCCGAAGCTATCGTCTCGCTGCACTTCGGGCGGAGGGTTCCCGTCGGGTCGCAGTTGCTTGCCCACGGGCCGGAGCTGTCGGAAAGGGCCGGATCGGAACAGACCGCCGATCGCGAACCGGAGCTGTTGAAAGGGACCGGATCGGAACTGTCCATCGGTCACGAACCGGAGCTGTTGAAAGGGACCGGATCGGAACTGTCCATCGGTCACGAACCGGAGCTGTTGAAAGGGGCCGGATCGGATCTGTCTATCGGTCGCGAACCGGAGCTGTCAGAGGGAACCGGACTGGAACAGCCCGCCGAAGCCGCATCGGAACCCGAAAAGAGTACCCAGGAGTCGACAACGCCCGAAGAGAGGGCCTGCCGACTGCTATGGCAGGCTGCCGCGGAGCTTGGCGAATACTTTGCCGGACGGCGGCGCAACTTCACACTGCCCCTCGCACCGCGCGGCACGGAGTTCCAACAGCGGGTCTGGAGCGAACTGCGACGCATTCCCTGCGGCGAAACGCGGACCTACGGGGAGATCGCCCGGGCCATCGGTCAACCGCGTGCCTGCCGGGCTGTGGGGATGGCCAACAACCGCAATCCGATCGCCATCCTGATCCCCTGCCACCGCGTCATCGGTCGCGACGGTTCGCTGACGGGCTATGCCGCCGGACTCACCGTCAAACGACAGCTGCTCGAACTCGAACGCCGCTGAACACCGGGCCAAACGGCGAATCTTCCGAATCGAAGAGCACCCCGCACGGCCGTCGTCAAACAGCCGGAGAGGGTCATTCGCCGGAGGGAATCACCTCGTAGATATTCTTCGAACGGACGGCAAAACGCGTCCAGTCGTTGAAGTTGAAATGGCGCACCACCCACGCTGGATAGGGGCTCCAGACCACCTTGCGCAACTTGAGCGGGGCGTGTTCGGCCAGTTCGGGATCCGTCGAGAGGATCACCACGCGGCGACCTTCGGCCGTCAGACTGCGGGCCGCCTCCTGCAACGCTTCGGGCGTCTCGAAATGGAGGAGTTCGAGGTTGTCGGGGAGGTAGAACCGCGCCTCGACCACCCGTGCCGGCTCCGCAAAGCGCTGCATGCGGCTGTAGTAGGTCGCCTCGTCGGCAAGATTCAGCGCCACAACCTCCCCCTTGCCGCGACAGTAGTCGCGCATGACGCGATAGAAATAGATGTCGGGAGTGGGCAGCGTGAGGTTGTAGAGCATCACGCAGCAGTTCATCACCACCATCAGTCCCAGCACCCAGCGCCAGCCGCGCCCGGCAAAACGTTCACCCGCTCCGCGGAACAACTCGACCAGGAACCACGGCAGGAAGAAGAGTGCCGGAAAGAAGAAGCGCAGCTCCTTGTGAGCCAGCAGGAAGTGGACCAGCAGGAACGGCACGAGCATCCACGTGACGACGTGGCGCGGATGCCGCCAGAAGAAGCCGATCGTGGCCACCAGCGCCAGCAACCCGAAGAGGATGCCCCCCTCGAGCACCGGAGCCGTCAGATAATACCACCAGGGTTCGTGGCGGAACTGATCCATGCGGGCATGGAGGATATTCTCCTGCAGGTAGTTCCACGGGGCGCAGGTCCACTCGCCGTAGAGCCAGCGGTCGGCCAGCATCCCCACACCCAGCATCACGACCACACCGACCGCCAGCCCCGCATAGAGGCGCCAGCGGCGGCGGTAGACCAGCAGCCAGAGACCATACCCCAACAGGGCGAATCCCGTCTGGTAGCGTACGATGAAGAGCAGACCGGCCACGGCCCCGAGCAGCACTCCCCACGCCGCCTCGCGACCTCCGTCCCCGTGCCGCAGCCAGCGCATCGTCAGCGCCGCCAGCAGCAGCATGAGGTTGCCCGACAGCATCTCGGCGCTGAAGTGGACGTGGAGATAGGCCATGAACCAGAGGCAGAATCCCGTCAGCAGGAACCATTTGCGCCCGGAGAGCGTCAGCGTGTCGCACACCGTGCGGTAGAAGAAGAGCAGCACAACGACCGACAGCAGGGCGCTCGCCAGCTGCAGCAGCGTCACGGCCAGCCAGGGCGACCAGATGCCCATCCCGACCAGCGCCCGGCCCAGGCACCACGCCACGAAGGGCTGCACGCCGGAACGCATCTGCAAGGGATATTCCCAGGCCAGATGGTCGGCCGTGGGGCTTCCGAAGAGGTGCATGCGGGCATATTCCAGGATCTGGAAATGTTCGTCCGAATGGTAGACGCCCCGGCTCAGGAGGGCGTAGAGCAGGGTCACCAGACACCCCGCCCAGATGATCTGCCGGACGGTGATCCGGCGCAGGCTGGCAAACGGCATAAGCGTAGGGTTAGGCTGCAAAAATAGCGAAAATCCGCAAATTCCACCACCGCCGCGCAAAGAGCCGCAAAAAAAGAGAGGTGCGACCGTGTGTCGCACCTCTCTGCAGTTGGGGTTGACCGCCCCGGATCAGAATCCGAAGGCGAGGGCATTGATGCTGTCGTAGACGACGCTCGCGACGCCCAGCAGCAGCACACCGGCCATGCACAGCGTCAGGCTGATGCGCGTGTAGTTGTCGCTGCGGAAGGTGGCGATCGGCTGGTCGGAGGGGGTGATGAACATCGCCTTGACGATCAGCAGGTAGTAGTAGAGCGAGATCACCGTGTTGAGCAGCGCGATGAAGACCAGCACGTGGAATCCCGACTCGAAGGCCGACGCAAAGACGAAGAACTTCGAGAAGAAACCCGCGAAGGGCGGAATGCCCGCCAGCGAGAAGAGCGCCAGCATCATCATCACGGCCAGTTTGGGGTTCGTGCGGTAGAATCCGTTGTAGTCCTCGAGCGAGACCTTGCCGCCGGAGTGCTGCTCGACGGTCGACAGCACGCCGAAGACCGCCAGGTTGGCCGCCATGTAGACCAGTACGTAGAAGACCAGCGAGGTCATGCCGAGTGCGCTGCCGCCGATGACGGCCAGCATGATGTATCCGGCCTGCGAGATCGACGAGAAGGCCATGAATCGCTTGAGATCCTTCTGCCGCAGGGCGAAGAGGTTGGCCACCGTGATGCTCAGCACCGTGACGATCCACAGCAGCGTCTGCCACTCCTCAACCAGCGGCGAGAAGACCTTGACGAGCGTCGTGAAGAGGACGAACGCCGCAGCCCCCTTCGACACGACCGACAGGTAGGAGGTGACGGCCGTCGGGGCGCCCTGGTAGGCGTCGGCCGTCCAGAGGTGGAACGGCACGAGCGAGATCTTGAAGCCCAGTCCCGAGAAGAAGAAGACCATGGCCATGATCTCGAGCGGCGAGGCCGAGAGGCGCGGAGCCATGTCCTCGAAGTAGAGCGTACCGGTCGTGCCGTAGAGGAACGAGATGCCGAAGAGCATCAGCCCGCTCGAGAAGAGGGCGCAGAGGATGTACTTCGCCCCGGCCTCGGCCGAGTGGTGGCGGTACTTGTCGAAGGCCACCAGGCAGGCCATCGGCACCGAAGCCAGCTCCAGTCCGATGAAGAACATCAGGAAATGGCCCGCCGAGATCATGAAGTACATGCCCAGCAGTGTCGAGAGGGTCAGGATGTAGAACTCGCCCTGCTTGTGGTGGGTGTCCTCACGCTGCAGCCAGCGGTCGGCCTGCAGGCAGACAATCAGGGCGCCGATCGTGAGGATGCTCTTCACCACGCCGTCCATCGGCACCGTGCGGAACATCCCGCCGAAGAGCTCCCCTTCGGGGCCCGGGATGAGGTTGACCACCACCTGTACGAGCAGCAGGCAGCACGTCACGGCCGAGAAGTGGCGGTGACCGCGTTCGCCGGCGATCAGGTCGTAGAGGAAAACGAGGACAAGGATTGCCGTGAGGGTCAGTTCGGCCCGCATCAGCGGAAATATCGAGGTGTAATCCATAGTCGCTTTAGCTCAAGATGTGTGCAATGAGTTCCGAGACGCTGCCGCGGATCATGTCGCTCACCCACAGCGGGGCGAGGCCCAGTCCGGCAACGGCGATGATGAGGCAGATGACCGAGAACCGCTCGTCCCACGTGGCGTCGGAGAGCTTCAGGTGCTCGGGGTTTTCGCACGTGCCGTAGAGGATTCTCCCGATGACGCGCAGGATGTAGACCGCCGTAATGACGATCGACGTGCAGGCGATGATCGTCACCACGCGGTGGAACGTATCGTCGTTCATGAAGGCGCCGTTGAAGATCGTCATCTCGGCCACGAAGCCGCTCAGACCCGGCAGACCCAGGTTTGCCAGACCCGCGATGACGTAGCCGACGGCCAGGAAGGGCATCACCTTCATCAGACCGCGCAGCTGGCGCACGTCACGCGTATGCGTACGGCCGTAGATCATGCCGATCAGCGCGAAGAAGAGCGCCGTCATCAGACCGTGGCTCAGCATCTGCAGGATGGCGCCCGTCGAGGCCGTGGTGTTCATCATCAGGATGGCGAAGAGCACCAGACCGCAGTGCGACACCGACGAGTAGGCGTTGATGTACTTCAGGTCGGTCTGCACGCAGGCCGAGAAGGCGCCGTAGACCACCGAGATGGTCGTCAGGATGATGAAGATCCAGCTCAGCTCGTGGGCCGCATCGGGCAGCAGGTACATCGCCACGCGGAAGCAGCCGTAGCCGCCGAGCTTCATCAGCACGCCGGCGTGCAGCATCGAGACGGCCGTCGGGGCCGAAGCGTGACCGTCGGGGCTCCACGTGTGGAAGGGGAAGAGCGCCCCCAGTACGCCGAATCCGATGAAGACCAGCGGGAACCAGATCCGCTGCAGCTGGATGGGGATGTTGTGCAGCGCGGCGATCTCCTGTACGTTCATCGTCGTGGCGCCGGCGCCGAAGTAGATGCCCAGGATGCCGATCAGCAGCAGGGCCGAACCGCCCATGAGCATCAGCGTCAGCTTCATGGCCGAATACTCCTTGCGGCCGCTGCCCCAGACGCCGATCAGCAGGTACATCGGGATCAGGGCCACCTCGTAGAACATGAACATCGTGAAGAGGTCGACCGAGATGAAGAATCCGAAGACGCCGACGCTCAGCAGACAGAACCACAGGAAATAGGCCTTCACGTCCTTCTGCATCTGCCACGAGGCGAAGGTACCCGTGAAGACGATGATGGCCGACAGCAGGAGCATGGCCACCGAGATGCCGTCGACACCCACGGCGTAGTGGATGTTGAGCGGGGCGAACCACGCGACGCTGTCCGTCAGGAGCATCTGGGCCGTTTCACCCGCCTCGCGCAGGCCGAGGTAGCGGACCACGAGGGCGATGGCCAGCGCCAGCAGCACCGACGAGCCCACCACCATCACGGTATGGATCTGCCGCCGCGACTTCGAGAGCCACAACCCCAGCATCATCAGCAGGGGCACGGCAGGAAACAGGGATAAGATATTCATAACACGTTCCGATTAGCAGATTAAAAGAATCAGGATCGTCAGTCCCAGCGCGCCGCCCAGGAACCAGATGCAGTAACGCTGCACGCTGCCGCTCTGCATGCCGCGGATGAGGCATGCGGCGCCGTTGGCGGTGGTGGCCAGCAGGTTCATGAAGCCGTCGACGACGTGGCGGTCGAACCAGGCGATCGGCGTCGAGATGCAGCCGAAGATCACGCGGTGGGTGATGAACTGGTAGACCTCGTCGATGTAGAAGCGGTGGTAGGCCGCGCGGTGCAGGCCGCTGAAGGTCTCGGCCAGACGGTCGGCCACGGGCTGCTTCTCACGGGCGTACATCCACGTGGCCAGGGCAATGGCCACCACGGCCACGCAGAGGCTCAGCGTCGCCACGCTGCCGTCGATGTGGATCGTATAGGCCTGTCCGTCGGCCGAGACGAACTGCCCGAAGGGGATGAATCCCGCCACGCAGGTCACTACGGCGAGGATCACCAGCGGGAGCGTCATCGCAACGGGGGCCTCGTGAGGCGTATGGGCGGCATGGAGTTCGCGGTTCTCGCGGCCCCAGAAGATGCCGTAGTAGAGGCGGAACATGTAGAAGGAGGTCAGGCCGGCGATGGCGGTCATCACCCACCCCATCACGGGGCTGAACGAGAAGCAGGCCGTGAGGATCTCATCCTTCGAGAAGAATCCGCTGAAGGGCCAGATGCCGGCAATGGCCAGGCAGGCCACCAGGAAGGTAATGTGCGTCACGGGCATGTACTTGCGCAGGCCGCCCATCGTCGACATCTCGTTCGAGTGCACGGCGTGGATGATGGCGCCGGCGCCCAGAAAGAGCAGCGCCTTGAACATGGCGTGGGTGAAGAGGTGGAACATCGAGGCCATGTAGCCCAGACCGCCCGCATGAGGATCGTTCGACGTGCAGACGCCCAGCGCCACGATCATGAAGCCGATCTGCGAGATGGTACTGAAGGCCAGCACGCGCTTGATGTCGCTCTGCACGCAGGCCACCACGGCGGCATACAGGGCCGTGAAGGCGCCGATGTAGGCCGTCCAGTGCAGCACCTCGGGGGCGTAGCCCACAAAGAGCGGGAACATCCGCGCCACGAGGTAGACTCCCGCCACGACCATCGTCGCGGCATGGATCAGTGCCGAGACGGGCGTCGGGCCCTCCATGGCGTCGGGCAGCCAGATGTGCAGCGGGAACATGGCGCTCTTGCCGGCGCCGCCGATGAACATCAGCCCCAGCGCCAGCGGGATCATCACCCCGGCGGCAGCCAGCGTCGAGGCGGCGGGCGTGAAGGTGAACGTGCCGGCGTAGTAGCCGTAGACGAGGATACCGATCAGGAAGCCCAGGTCGGCGAAACGCGTCACGATGAAGGCCTTCTTCGAAGCGGCGATCGCCTCGGGCTTCGTGTAGTAGAAGCCGATCAGCAGGTAGGAGCTGACACCCACCAGCTCCCAGAAGAGGTACATCTGGAAGATGTTCGTCGCCACGACCAGCCCCATCATGCTCATCGTGAACAACGACAGGAAGGCGTAATAGCGCTGGAAGCCCCGCTCGCCCTTCATGTATCCGAACGAGTAGATGTGGACCATGAGCGAGACGGTCGAGATGACCACGAGCATCATCACCGAGATCGGGTCGAGCAGGATGCCCAGATCGATGTGCAGGTTACCGGCAATGGGCAGCCAGACCCGGTTCCAGGGGATGATCGTCGGGAAGACGCCGGCGGCATCGCGTCCGGCGGAGAAGTACTCCCAGGCCGTCGCATAGCTCAGCACGGCCACCACGGCCAGCACCGCCGTGCCGATGGCCCCCGCCACCACGGGGCGGAGTTTCATGCCCGCGAGCCCCAGCACGAGGAAGCTCAGAAAGGGCAGCAACAGAATCAGAATCGTATATTCCATAAGCATTCGTGCACGGGGTTTACCACTTCATCTCCCGCAGGTTCTTGACCTCGATGTTGCGGATGTTGCGGTAGATGTTGATGATGATGGCGATGGCCACGGCGGTCTCCGCGGCACTGACGCCGATGGCAAAGAGCGTGAAGAAGAAGCCCTCCAGCTGCTCGGGAAAGAGGAAACGGTTGAAAACCACAAAGTTGATATCCACCGAATTGAGGATCAGCTCCACGGAGATCAGCATCGCCAGCAGGTTGCGCCGCGTGACGAATCCGTAGATGCCCACGAACATCAGGATCGTGGAGACGATGAGGTAATATTCCATTTTGATCATAGCCGTACTTTTTTAGCGTTTGCGGGCGATCATGATACCGCCGACGATGCAGGCCAGCAGCAGCACGCTGATAACCTCGAAGGGCAGCACGTAACCGTATTTGTCGGCGCTCATCAGCGCATGGCCGATGGTCCGCACGCCGAGTTCGCCGTGTTCGAAGTGCTGCGGCAGGAAGTCGTGGCGCAGCATCACCCACAGGCAGACGCCCAGACTCAGCACCGTGGCAATCAGTCCCGCGACGAGTTTGTAACCCTTCAGATCGGGGGCCTTGTCGCCCTCGCTCGACGTCAGCAGGATCGAGAAGACGTAGAGCACCGTGATACCGCCGGCGTAGATCAGCAGCTGCACGGCTCCCAGAAACGAGTAGTTGAGCTGGAAGTAGATGCCCGCCGTGCCGAAGAGCACGAAGAGCAGGTAGGTCGCAGCACGCAGGATACGCTTGGTCGTCGCGGCCAGGATGGCATTCACGCACGTGAAGAGGGCGAGAATGATGAAAACGATCAGTTCGAGTGTTATCTCCATGGCTTAGCGATTGAGTTGTTTGACGAGTTTTTCACGGGTGAAGACCGCGTGTTCGAACTTCGTGGTGAAGCGGATGGCGCCCGTCGGGCAGCCGTTCACGCACAGGTGGCAGAACATGCACGATCCCAGGTCGTATTCGTAGCGTACGAGCCGTTTCTTCTTCTTGCCCGTTTCGGGATCGGTGACCATCTCGGTCACCAGGTGGATCGTGCCGTTGGGGCAGTTCGTCTGGCAAAGCCCGCAGGCGATGCACTTGTTGTGCCCTTCGGCGTCGTGAGGCATGGCCAGTTCGCCGCAGTAGCGGTCGTACATCTTCAGCGTAGCCCGGTTCTCGGGGTACTGCTCGGTGACCTTCGGCGTGAAGAACTCCTTGAAGGTAACCTTCATACCCGTGGCCAGGGTGCCCATGCCGTGGAAAAGTCCTTTGATATAGCTCATAATCAGAAATGCAGTTTGAATACGACGACAATGACCATCAGCAGCAGGTTCACCAGTCCGATCGGCACGAGGTATTTCCACTCGAGGGTCAGAATCTGGTCGACGCGCAGACGCGGGAAGGTCCACTTGATCCACATCAGCAGCCACACCACGAAGAAGGCCTTGGCGAAGAACCAGATGAAGCCCGGGATGTAGTCCATGACGGTGTTGAAGCCCTCCCAGCCGGGGATGTGCAGCGGCATCCATCCTCCGAGGAAGATCGTGGCCGCCACGCCCGAGATGATGAACAGGTTGACGAACTCCGCCACGTAGAACAGTCCGAAGTGCATGCCCGAATACTCGGTGTGGTATCCGGCCGTGAGCTCCGACTCGGCCTCCGGCAGGTCAAACGGGCCGCGGTTGACCTCGGCGTTGCCGGCGATGAGGTAGATGACGAAGGCGATCAGCGCCGGGATGTGACCCTTGAAGAGGAACCACCCGTCGGCCTGCCGCTCGACGATCTCGGAGAACTGCATCGTATCGGTCAGCACGACAATCGTCAGGATCGACAGTCCGATCGACAGCTCGTAGGAGATCATCTGCGCGCCGCTTCGCATGGCGCCGATGAGCGAATACTTGTTGTTCGAGCTCCAGCCGGCGAGCAGGATGCCCACCACGCCGATCGACGAGGCGGCCATCAGGAAGAAGACGCCGACGTTGAAGTCGAGGATCTCCAGCCCCCGTGCCACGGGCAGGCAGGCGAAGGCCATCACCGAGGCCAGGATGACGATGTAGGGGGCCAGGTTGTAGAGGAAACGGTCCGAATGGCGGATGGTGATGATCTCCTTGGTGAGCATCTTCAGCACGTCGCAGAAGACCTGCACCGTGCCCCACGGCCCCACGCGCATCGGGCCCAGACGGCACTGGAACGCTGCGCAGACCTTGCGCTCCATGAAGATCATCACGATGGCGATCACGGCATACATCAGCAGCAGGCAGACGCCGATGATCACGCATTCGAGGAAGATCGCCAGGCCCTCGGGCATCCACGACGTCAGCAGTCCGTGGACCCAGCTTGTAATTATGCTGAAATCAAACATATCTTCGGGTTTTGCGTTTAACGGTCAATATCGGGAACCACATAGTCGAGCGTACCGCCGATGGCGATCAGGTCGGCGATCTTCGCGCCGCGGGCGATGGTGTCCAGGCAGGCGACCAGCGGAAGGCCCGTCGAGCGGAACTTCATGCGGTAGGGATACTTGTCGCCGCGGCTCTCGATGAAGACGCCGAACTCGCCGCGGCTCCCCTCGACGGCCGAATAGTAGGTGCCCTCGGGGATGCGGATCACGGGCTTCATCTTCAGCTGGTATTCGCCCTCGGGGATGTTGTCGATCAGCTGTTCGATGATGTTCATGCTCTCCTCGATCTCGCGCATGCGGACCATGTAGCGGGCGAAGCAGTCGCCCTCGGTGAAGAGCACCTCGTTGAACTGCACCTTGTCATAGGCGGCATAGGGGTGGCGCTTGCGCACGTCGCAGGCCCAGCCCGAGGCGCGGCCCGTACCGCCCGTAGCGCCGAACGAGATGGCGTCGCGGCGCGTCAGCACGCCCGTACCCTTCAGACGCTCCTGGGCGATGACGTTGCCCGTGAAGACCTCGTGGTACTCGCGCAGCTTCGGACGCATGTAGGCGATGAACTCCTTGGTCTTGCGCACGAATTCGGGGTGGATGTCGGCCTGTACGCCGCCGATGGTGTTGTAGGTCTGGATCAGACGGCCGCCGGTGGTCTGTTCGAGGATGTCGAGGACCTTTTCGCGGTCGCGGAATCCGTAGAAGAAGGCCGTCAGGGCGCCCATGTCCATGCAGAGACATGAGAAGAAGAGCAGGTGCGAATCGATACGCTGCAGCTCGTCCATGATCGTGCGGATGTACTTCACGCGGTCCGAGACCTCCACACCGAGCCCCTTCTCGATACACATGCAGAGGGCGTGGCGGTTCTGCGAGGCGCCGAGGTAGTCCAGACGGTCGGTCAGGGCCAGCGTCTGCGGATAGGTCAGCTCCTCGCACATCTTCTCGATACCGCGGTGGATGTATCCGCAGTGGGCATCGAGCTTGCGGATGATCTCACCCTCGAGCGAGACGCGGAAACGCAGCACGCCGTGGGTGGCGGGGTGCTGGGGACCGATGTTGATGACGTACTCCTCCTCCTCGAAGAGGACGTTTCGTTTGCGGATGATGCTGCCATCGGGCATCAGCTCGTACGAGGCGGTGCTGTCCTTCGAGACCTCGTTGCTCATCCGCAGGGGATTCAGCGACGGATCGTAATCCTTGCGCAGCGGGTAGCCCACCCAGTCGTCGCGCAGGAAGAGACGCCGCATGTCGGGGTGGTTCAGGAAGCGCACGCCGAAGTAGTCGAACACCTCGCGTTCGTTCAGTTCGGCGGTCTTCCACAGGTCGCAAACCGACGGAAGCACCGGATTTTCGCGATCGGCGGTCAGCGTCCGCAGGACGACATTCTCGCCCGTGGCCGTTGCCTCGAGGTGGTAGACCACGCCGAAGCCCTCCTCAACCCAGTCCATGCCGGTGAGGCTGCGCAGGAAGTCGAAGCCCTCGTCGTGCAGACGCCGGGCCAGGTCGTGGAACCGCTCGGCCGGGATGGTGAACAATCCGTCGCCGCTCTCCGACCACACGGCTGCGGGTTCCCACGCCGTGATTTTATCTTTCAGATTACTGTTCATGTTTCGGATCTCCTTCTTCAACATTGAGTTCGTTCTTTTCGGCCGTCAGGTCGCGACGCATCAGCTCGTCGTACTCCTTTTCGCTGATCTGGCGGTTCACGCCGCCGAAGAAGCGCTGCACCTTGACCTTGCGCTGCAGCTGCATCAGTCCGTAGAGCATCGCCTCGGGACGCGGCGGGCAGCCGGGAATGTAGACATCCACCGGAAGGATCTTGTCCACGCCGTTGACCACGTGGTACGACTTCTTGAACGGACCGCCGCTGATGGCGCAGCCGCCCGTTGCGATGACATATTTCGGGTCGGGCATCTGGTCGTAGAGTCGCTTGAGCACGGGGGCCATCTTGTGGGTGATGGTGCCGGCGACCATGATGAAGTCGGCCTGACGCGGGGAGGCGCGGGCCACTTCAAACCCAAAGCGGGCAAAGTCGTAGCGGGCGGCGCCCACGGCCATGAATTCGATACCGCAGCAGCTCGTGGCGAAGGTCAGCGGCCAGAGGCTGTTGCTGCGGCCCCACTCGATCACCTCGTCGAGGCAGCCCACGACGACGTTCGTGCCGTTTTCGCGCAGTTCGCGCACCATCGCTTCGATGTACTCGTTGTCGTTGAAGTCTTCGTACTTCATCGACTTGATACGGGGATTCTTTACTTCCATTCCAAAGCTCCTTTCCGCCAGGCATAGGCCAGGCCCAAAATCAATACGACCAGGAAGAACAGGATGCTCACCAGTCCGTAGGTGCCGAGATCCTGCACGACGACGGCCCACGAGAAGAGGAAGACCGTCTCGACGTCGAACATCAGGAAGAGGATGGCAAAGAGGTAGTAACCCACCTTGAACTGCATCCACGAACGTCCGCGCGTCGGGATACCGCACTCGTAGGCCTCACCCTTCTGGGGGTTGTACGAACGCGGCGAGATGGCGCGGGCGATGCCCAGCGCGACTGCAACCAGCGCAATGGCCGTAAGTATGACGACCACCAATAGCGTGAAATACATATATATATACTTAATTTATTGGATTCGACAGTTGCTGCGGTCGGCGAACCGGGCGATCCGCAGACCGGAGAAGGGCTCCCTCCACACCAAGACGCACGCCGCGACCCGGGGCCGGCGGACGGTATCGGACCATGCGGACGGAGCGGGCGGGTCAAATCAGCAGACGCCCGAGCGAATAGACGTAGTAATCCACGGCATCGCCACCCGTCATGCAGGCATGCAGACGGGTAGCCATACGGACTCCGAAAGCCGTCTCGACGGCGCTGCGCACGGCGGCGCGCTGCCGGACGAGGGCCTTGTGTTCGAAGTTTACGACCGGTGTTTCGGCCGAATAATCACAGCAAAACGAATGAGTCCAGGCGGAGAGCGTATTGCGGGCGGAATCGGAAGTGTCGGAATCCGACGATTGGGTCAGCACGGTCTGGATCCCGTGGTCCTCACACCGGAAAGATACTCCTTCCAAACTTCCCGTCAGCACGAAAAGTAGCAGAATCAGCACATATTGAATTCTCTCCACCATCGGATTAGCGGCATTTCGCGTTGCGAAGATACGCTCTTTCGCGCAGAAAAACCAAACCCGCCGCAAAATTTTTTAAAAAAGTTGAAAATTTCCCTTTCCGAGTCGTTCCTTCTCCGGGCCGGAGCGCAAGAGAGGCCTCCGGTCGTCCGGAGTATCCGGCAGAAAGAGCGCCCGCCCGATTGCAAATTTGCACCACGAACGAACAATTTGAATGCCCGAAAGGGGCAAATCTCGAAAATTTTGCTTAATTTTGATCGTATAACCGACAAACTATCATCTTTACCGACCATGAAACTACCCTATGCAGAACCCTACCGGATCAAAATGACCGAAGCGATCCGGACCTCCACCCGCGAAGAACGTGAAGCGTGGATCCGCGAGGCTCACTACAACCTCTTCAAGCTGCGCGCCGACCAGGTGACGATCGACCTGCTGACCGATTCGGGTACGGGCTCGATGTCCGACCACCAGTGGGCCGCCATGATGACCGGCGACGAGAGTTATGCCGGTGCCGCGTCGTACTTCCGCCTGAAGGCCGTTGTCGAGCGCCTCTTCGGCATGCCCTACTTCCTGCCGACGCACCAGGGCCGTGCCGCCGAGAACGTCATCTTCTCGGCCCTGCTCCACGAGGGCGACATCGTCCCCGGCAACTCCCACTTCGACACCACGAAGGGCCATATCGAATTCCGCCGCTGCCACGCCGTCGACTGCACGATCGATGCCGCCGCCGACACACAGCTCGAAATCCCGTTCAAGGGCGAGATGGACACGGCCAAACTGGAGAAGGTCCTGCGTGAGAATCCGCGTGAGAAGGTGCCGTGCGTCGTGCTGACCATCACCAACAACACGGCCGGCGGCCAGCCCGTATCGATGCGCAACATCCGCGAGACGGCCGAGGTCTGCCGCCGTTACGGGGTGCCCCTGCTCATCGACTCGGCCCGCTTCGCCGAGAACGCCTACTTCATCAAGACCCGCGAGGAGGGTTACGCCGACAAGAGCATCAAGGAGATCACGCGCGAGATCTACTCCTATGCCGACATCATGACCATCTCGGCCAAGAAGGACGGTGTGGTGAACATGGGCGGTTTCGTGGCAATGCGTTCCGAGGAGCTCTTCACGCGCGCCATGTCGTTCTGCATCATGTACGAAGGCTACGTCACCTACGGCGGCATGTCGGGTCGCGACATGGATGCCCTGGCCGTGGGTCTGGACGAGAATACGGAGTTCGAGCAGCTCGATGCCCGCATCCGCCAGGTGAAGCTGCTGGGCGACCTGCTCGATGAGTACGGCGTCCCCTACCAGCGTCCGGCCGGCGGTCACGCCATCTTCATCGACGCCAAGAAGGTGCTGCCGAATCTGCCCAAGGAGCAGTTCATCGCCCAGACGCTGGCCGTGGAGCTCTACGTCGAGGCGGGAATCCGCGGCGTGGAGATCGGCTCGATCCTGGCCGACCGCGATCCGGATACGCACGAGAACCGCTATCCGGCCCTCGAGCTGCTGCGTCTGGCCATCCCGCGCCGGGTCTACACCGACAACCACATCCGGGTGATCGCCGCCGCCTGCCGCAACATCTACGAGCGCCGCAAGGAGATCACCACCGGCTACCGGATTACGTTCGAGGCGCCGATCCTGCGCCACTTCACCGTCGAATTGGAGAAGATCTGATCCGTCCCGCCCGTCCGTAAACAACGGTTGCCCGGCCCCTTGCAGGACCGGGCGACCGGTTTTTCAGAACGGAACATTCAGCGTCGGTATCCAACCGCCGCTCCCGAGTTCAACGGCAGTCCCGAAGTTCGGCTGGCAGCATTCAGCCACAAGCCCCCCGAGTTCAACAGCCGCCCCGGAATTCGGGCCAGGCAGACGCCCTAGATCAGCGTCTCGAGGATCTGCACGGCATTCAGTGCCGCACCCTTGCGGATCTGATCGCTCACGCACCAGAACGTCAGCCCGTTCTCATCGGTCAGATCCTTGCGGATACGCCCCACGTAGACGGGATTCTTGCCGGCGATGAACAGCGGCATCGGGTAGACCTTGTTGGCCGGATCGTCCATCAGCACAACCCCCTGGGCATGGGCAAAGGCCTCGCGGGCCTCCTCAACCGATACCGGACGCTCCGTCTCGAGCCAGATGCTCTCCGAGTGGGCCCGCATCACCGGCACACGCACGCACGTTGCCGATACGCGGATGTCCGAATGCATGATCTTGCGCGTCTCGTTGAACATCTTCATCTCCTCCTTCGTATAGTCGTTCTCCGTGAAGACATCGATATGCGGGATCACGTTGTAGGCCAGCTGGAAGGCGAACTTCTCGACCGTCGGCTCCTTGCCGGCAGCCAGTTCGGCATACTGGTTCACCAGCTCGGTCATGGCCGTGGCACCGGCGCCGCTGGCCGACTGATACGTGGCCACGTGCACGCGGCGGATGTGCGACAGTCCCTCGATGGCCTTCAGCGCCACGACCATCTGGATCGTCGTGCAGTTCGGGTTGGCGATGATCCGTCGCGGAGCGTTCTTCGCATCCTCGGGATTGACCTCCGGAACCACCAGAGGCACATCGGCATCCATGCGGAAGGCACTCGAGTTGTCGATCATCACCGTGCCGTATTTGGTGATCGTCCCGGCGAATTCGCGCGACGTGCCGGCTCCGGCCGACGTCAGGGCGAAATCGACCCCTTTGAAATCGTCGTTATGCTGCAGCAGTTTGACCGTCAGATCCTGACCGCGGAAGCGGTACGTCCGGCCGGCACTGCGCTCGGAACCGAACAGCAACAGTTCGTCGATCTTCAGATCGCTCTCTTCGAGAATCTTCAGGAACTCCTGACCTACGGCGCCGCTGGCGCCTACAATGGCAATTTTCATCTTCTTTCCTAATTAACCTAAGCGTTGTATCTCTTCGGAGCAGCGCGTGTGCTCCACACAGTCATCAAACTCTCCGCGGCGGGCGTCAATCGAAGAACTCGTCATCGTCGCTCGACTCCGGTCCGACGGCATCCATCTCGTCCTCGCAGTCGTAGTGCGGCATCATCGTCGGGCGCACGAACTGGTCCGAACGGCTCACACCGAGGCGGCCGTCGTCGTAGACGCGCTTGAGGAACTCGCCCACGATCGGCAGGGCGGCCACGCTGCCCTCACCGCCCGAGATGAAGTGCACCGACTGATCCTCGCCGCCGACCCACGCTCCGGCCACCAGCTTCGGGGCCACGCACATGAACCACGCGTCGCGGTTCTTGTTCGACGTACCGGTCTTGCCGCCAATCTCCATGTCCGTGAGGCCGAACTGCCACTTCAGACGCCCGGCCGTACCGGCATTGACCACCCCTTCGAGCATCGTCAGCATCGTATAGGCCGTGCGTTCGCTGATGGCATCCTGCGACTGCGGGATGAACGAGGCGATGAGGTTGCCCTGCCGGTCCTCGATGCGCGTCACGAAGATCGGGTCGGTGTGCACGCCCTCGTTGGCGAAGGTCGAGAAGGCGCTCACCATCTCGTAGACGTTCGACTCCGAGGTGCCGAGGCACAGCGCCGGCACCGGATCGATATAGCTGCGGATGCCCATGTTGTGGATGAAGTCCGCGACGGCTTCGGGCTGTTTGGCCTGCTTCATGATCCAGGCCGAGTAGTTGTTGCGGCTGCGGGCCAGACCCCAGCGCAGCGGGTGGAGTACGCCGTCGTAAACGACCTTGCCGGCCTCCTTCGGCGACCAGGCCGTACCGTTGGCCGTCTCGATCGTCGTCGGCAGGTTCGGCACCATCGTGCAGGGGGTGAAGCCGAGGTGGTCGATGGCGAACGTATAGACGAAGGGCTTGATCGTCGAACCGATCTGACGCTTGCCCTGCTTGGCCATGTCGTACTTGAAGTAGCGGAAGTTGGGCCCTCCGACGTAGGCCTTGACGTAGCCCGTGCGGGGATCCATCGCCACCATCGCCGCACGCATGATGCGCTTGTGGTGGAGGATCGAGTCACGCGGCGTCATCAGCGTATCGCGTTCGCCCTTGTAGGTGAAGACCTTCATCCGACAGGGCTTGTCGAACGAGGCCATGATCTCGCGGTCGCTGAATCCGTCGTTCTTCATCTCGCGGTAACGGTCCGAATAGCGGATGGCCTGGCGCATGATCCGGTCGCGCTCCGCCTGGTCCGTATCGAGGAACAGCACCTTCGTCCGCCGGTACTGGGCATCCATCTTGGGCTGGATGACCGTCTCCATCTGCTTCTGGACCGCCTGTTCGGCATAGGCCTGCATCGTGGAGTTGATCGTCGTATAGATCTTCAGTCCGTCGCGGTAGATGTTGTAGGGCGAGCCGTCGGCCTTGCGGTTCTTGTGGCACCAGCCGTAGAGCGGGTTCTCCTCATACTCCTTGACGGCCTGGTCGTAGTCCCACTCCGTGTAGAACTGGCTGCGCTTCGGGCGGTCGGCGTTCATCACCAGCCGCAGCATCTCGCGGAAATAGGTGGCCGTTCCCTCATTGTGCGACACGGGCTTGTAGTTCAGCACGATGGGCAGCGCCGCAATCGAGTCGCGCTGCTTGCGCGTCAGGGCGCCGGCCTCCTCCATGCGCGAGAGGACCAGGTTGCGGCGGGCCAGGGCGTTGTCGGGGTTGCGCACCGGCGAGTAGCGCGTCGGGGCGTTGACCACCCCTACCAGCACGGCCGCCTCCTGCACGTTGAGTTCGTCGGGCTCCTTGTTGAAGAAGGTGTGGGCGGCCGACTTGATGCCGTAGGCGTTCGAGCCGTACTCCACCGTATTGAGGTACATGGCGGCGATCTCCTCCTTCGTGTAGTTGTATTCGAGTTTGAGGGCCGTGATCCACTCCTTGAGTTTCGAGGTGACGAGCTTGGCCGTCCGGGCCACGCGGCTGCGGTTGCGGGCCGTGTCGCGCGGGAAGAGGTTCTTGGCCAGCTGCTGGGTGATGGTCGAGCCGCCGCCCTGGGAGGTGTTCTGCAACAGCACGGTCTTGATGGCCACACGCGCCAGCGAGGGAATGTCGATTCCCGAATGGCTGCGGAAGCGGGCATCCTCCGTGGCGATGAGCGCCGCGACGATCGGCGGCACGTCGTGGCCGTCGAGGCGGATGTGGAGGGTCGAGTCAACGGGGAAGAGGTCGGCATACTGCACGTAGGAGCGGTTCTGCACGAAGAACGTACCGATGACCTTCCCGTCCTCGGAGTAGATCTCCGTCGCGAGGTTGCTGCGGGGGTTCTCCAGCTCCTCGAACGAGGGCAGGCGGCCGAACGTCCCCAGCGCCGTGAGCAGCAGCATCAGGGCCAGCAGTACGAAGGGGGCGAAGGCCACCCCCCAGATCCACTTGATCGTTTTCGGGCTGATTCCCGACTTCGAGCGTTGTGTCATAAAACCGAAATTTGCAGCAAAGATACAAAAAGATCCACAATATTTGCTAAAACGGCAGTCCGAGCGACCCTCCGATCCACACCCCGCCGGTCGAGGGGTGGTAGCACGACAGCGTGAAGGTCGAGGTGGCCGACGCCGGCTGGCGGAAGAGGTTGAAATCGAAGACCACGTCGCCGCCGGCCGACCAGATTCCGCTCCTCGCCATCCCCTTCGATCCCGGGATCCGGAAGCGGGCGTAGTCGCCGCCGACATTGAGGCGGATGCGCTTGAAGTAGATCACCGAGCCGATGCCCCCCTCGGGATAGCACAGCGGCAGCTGGTAGTTGCCCTCGACGGCCGTGTAGTTGTCCGAGAGGATGTCGGCCGACGAGAAGCCCCGCGGGATAAGGCGCGAGGACTTGTAGCTCAGCATGACATTGCCGCGGGGGTTCTTGTAGCCGCCGAGCGAGGTCTGGTAGGTGGCCGCCACGGAGAGCGAGTGGTGAGGCGCCACACCCGGCAGATAGGCCTGGCCGTAGAACGAGATCAGGTCGCTGAAGTAGCGGTTCGTCGGGTTGAACGTGTAGCCCGCCGTGAGGGTGTACCCCCAGCGGGGCGCGATGTCGCGGTGAGCCATCCGCACCTGGTCGGAGTAGCCCACGCCGAACGAGACCTTGTGCAGTCCCCGGCGGAAGCCGATATGCTGAATGTTGGTGATGTTGCCGTTGTCGCCCCATTTGATCTTGCCCAGATCGGCCACCATGCCGTTCGAGTAGCTCCAGCCGCCCGAGATCGAGAGCTGGCGCGTGTGGTAGCCGCGCTGGAAGTAGAGGGGCAGCGAGGCGGTCAGCCCCACGGAGTAGTACTTGTCGGGCGACGGCCGCGACTGGTATTCGTACTTGCCGGTCTGGGCGTTGTACTGCCCGAGCGAATAGAAGAGCTGGTTGCCGCCGTACGAAGCATCGAGATCGAAGCGAATGCCCAGCCCGTAATAGCGCACTCCCAGATTGAAAAGCGACCCTTCGGAGTGGTTCCAGCCGTAGGAGGCGTAGGCTTCGGTGTTCGAGAGGAGGTTCTGCGAGATGATCGTCACGCCGGCATTCAGATCGATGGCCTGCTCCTCGGAGAGCGAGAAGGGGTTGAAGGCCACGGGCATCCAGCTGTGGACGTTGACCAGATTGGGGACCTTGCTGTAGTGCCGCTCGCGGAAGTGGGTGCTCTGTCGCAGCGAATCGGCCGTCGTGAAGCGCACCGTATCGAGATTCAGCACCTCCCAGCGCCGCCGCGGCGGATTGACGCGGTTGACCGGCAGCCGCGAGGGCTCGACCGGGATCAGCAGCGTGTCGCGCGGCTGTTCGGCCACGCGGTAGCCCAGCCGGTCGTAGGTCGTCAGCAGCACGTCGCCGTCGGCCGGGGCCGGATCGAACGCGCCGTAGGTCGAGGCCGTCAGCCGGTATTCGCGGCAGGTGGTCAGGTCGTAGCAGTGGGCCTCGTCCTGTCCCGAGGCGATCGAACCGTAGTAGAGGCGTCCGCCCCCGGCGCGCAGGTCCGACAGCGTGATGTAGGCCCCTTCGGTCACGGCGTGCAGCCCCTCGCTGTCGATGCGGCCGATCCACATGCCGTCGTCATCGGTGACGAGCACATACCACGCCCGCGTCAGCTCGTCCCACGCCAGGCCGTGGAGCTCCTTGCGGTCGGGGGCGGCGAAACGCTGCTCCCTCCCCTCGGGCAGCCGCTCGACCACCGTATAGCGGCCGTCGGGGTTGTACTCGACCCACCCCAGGCCGCCGTCGGGCATCGCCGTGGGATAGAGCACACGCCGGGCTCCGGTGACACTCCGCGGCCGGCAGTCCGACAGATCCATGTAGCAGAGTTGCGAATTGACGCGCTGTTCAAAGAGCTTCGAGCGCCGGTATTCGGTCCACCAGACGCGGCCGTTGGCCAGTGTCGGGCGGGTGGAGATCAGCCCCGTCGAGGCGAGCGTCCGTTCGCTCCCCGTGCGGCGGTCCACCACCACGAAGCGCGACACGCGGTCCAGATCGCTCTTCACCGCCAGCACGGCCGTATCGCCCAGCGCCAGCGGCCACTGGTAGGTCGTGTAGTTGCGCTCGGGCAGCGTCACGAGCGGCCGGGCGCTGTCCGGCACCCGCGGCAGCGAATCCCAGAAGCGCTCCAGTTCGTCGAACGTCTCGCGGAACAGCTTGCGGACATTCGTATCGTAATACTTTTCCAGCGCGATGCGCGTCGTGGCCAGCATGTAGGGGTTGCGCGAACCGAACCACGCCACGCGGTCCCAGATGTTCTCGCCGTAGCGCTCCCAGGCGTAGGAGCAGATCTGATAGCCCAGTTCGTAGTGGTCGGGGATGTAGTCGCGGTAAGAGCCGCAGAACCAGCGGTCGATGTTGCGGTGGTCGCGGCCGACGCTCCCCATCGCCCGGTAGGCCATCGAGAAGGAGGGCTGCAGCCCGCGGCCGAACGACGACATCATCGTTTCGGACATCACGGCGTCCCCCTCCATGGCCCAGATCGGCATGCACAGCAGACCGATGGTCGACCCCTGCTGCCCGAGGATGTAGCTCAGCACGCGGATGACGCCCCGGTCGAGGTTGTTGTACTGCACGGCGTGGCGGTATTCGTGGGCCACGAGCTGCTTGTACCACGGCATCGAGTAGCTGTCGATGGCCGGCGAGGTAAGGAACTCCACACGCTTCGGAAGGTACATCACCAGTCCGTTCGACTGGAAGTTCTCGGGGTGCATGACAAACGGAATGCGCATCGGCCCGTGGCGGAAGCCGTAGGCGATGTCGGGCTGCACGGTGCGGATGTAGAAGAGCGTCTGCCGGGCCAGGGCCGAGACCGTGTCGGGATAGATCATCCGCACGTCGGGCGTACGGATCGTCGACCACTTCTGCGGAGGGTCCGACCCCCACGTGTAGTACTGGGCCCGGGCCCGCTGGACGCCCAAAAGCGTCGCGGTCAGCAACAGCAGAACCAACAGCAGCCGGCGCACCTCAGTTCCCGGCTTTTTTGCAGCGGTAGCCGCTGCGGGTGAGCAGATCGACGACCCGGTCGCGGTGGTCGCCCTGAATGAGGATCTCGCCATCCTTGGCAGCCCCGCCGACACCACATTTGGTCTTCAGCATGCGTGCCAGCTCCTGCAGATCCTCGTCGCGCCCGACGAAGCCCCGCACCAGCGTGACAACCTTGCCGGCGCGCTGCTTGCGGTCGAGCCACACGCGCAGATCCTGCCTGCCGGGCGGCAGCGTCTCCGCCTCGGGGGTTTCGTCGGTGGTGTATTTGAAATCGGGATTTGTCGAGTAGACCATCCCGAGACGCGATTTCCAGTCGTTGTCTGCCATAATTGTGTTCCGATGGTTGGGATCTAACGCCGATTCGGGCGCTTTATTTTGCGCAAAAATACGAAATTTCCTATATTTGTAGAAGTATGGCCAAGAAGTTCCCCGAAAAACCGCGCAAAACCGCCTTTTTTGCGCACCCGAAGAGCCTCGACGAGCTCCCCAAACCGCTGCCGGCCAACCCCGACCAGCGGCTGGTGAAGGTCTATGTCGAAGGGTATGAGGATGTCGCCTTCTGGCGCGGCATCTTCGACCACTTCCAGAATCCCTATCTGCGTTTCGAGATCTCGGTCCCCGACCGCGGCGACCTCCCCAAGGGCAAGAAGGTGCTGCTCGGAATGATTCCCCAGTCGTCCGAGGAGATGATCCTATGCGTCGATTCGGACTTCGACTACCTCTTCGCCGGCCGTACCGAACAGTCGCGCCAGGTGGCCGACGCCCGCTTCATGTTCCACACCTACGCCTACGCCACCGAAAACTACCTCTGCTATGCCCCCTCGCTGCACAACGTCTGCGTCCGGGCCACCAAGAACGACACGCGCATCTTCGATTTCGTGAAGTTCCTGCACGAATACTCGCGGACGATCTATCCGCTCTTCCTGTGGTACGCCTTCTCGGCGCAGCTCGCCTCGGAGAGCGTCTTCCCGCTCATCGACTTCAAGGCCTCGGTGCGGCTGGGATACCTCGAAATCGAGAACAACGGCGAGCGCACCCTCGAGTGGCTCCGCCGCAACGTCGCCAAACGCGAAGAGCTGCTCCGGCGGCGCAATCCGCGGATGATCGAGCCGATGAAGGAGTTCGAGGAGCAGCTCCGCCAGCGCGGCGTCACACCCGAGAATACCTACCTCTTCATGCACGGCCACACGCTGATGGACAACGTGGTGATGGTGCTGCTGAACACCGTCTGCGAGAAGCTGCGCGACATGTCGATTGCCCGCATCTCGGCGTCGCAGAAGCAGGGCGTGGCCCTGAAGAACGAGATGTCGAACTACACCAACTCGCTGCGGTCGATCCGCGACGTGCTGCTCGACAACGAGAACTACACGAAATGCCCGCTCTACAAGAGTCTGCAGCGCGACATCGAGCGCTACATCGCCCGCACGATCTGGAACATGAAACGCAACGGCGAGATCAAGGAGCAGTCCGTCGTCGGCATTCTTCACCGCCTGCGCCAGGGGGTCTTCTAAAGAGAGGGGCACCCGAAACCCGGACACACGACATCCGAAGCCCGTATAACCAAAAAGAGAGCCTGACGGCTCTCTTTTTTCATGGCTTCCAATCGGGCTGCCTGCTCAATACTGCCCCTGCTTCTTGCGTACGACACGCACGGTCGACTGCGTGGCCTGGCGGATGAAGACCTGGGGGCCCTTGGCGTAGCGGCGCCACAGATCGTCCGTATAGCCGCGGATGGTCAGCAGCTCCATGTCGCGGGTCGTCATCACGTCGAAACCCGATTCACGCAGCGCCTTGACCGCCTCGTCGATGTGCCACGAATTGTCGACACACAGACTCAGGTTCACCGCCGAGTTGTGGATCAGATTGGTCTTGATGCGGAAGCGCTCAAACAGCGAGAAGATCGTCGCGAACTTCTCCTCCAGCACGAACGAAAAATCGCGCGAACGGATCGTCAGCAACACCTGGTCCTTCTTCAGGATCAAGATCGGCACATCGATCGGCGCCGACATGCCGCGGATCACCGTACCGGGCTTGCGCTTGTCGCCGAACGGGCGCACGTAGAGCGGAATATTCTTGTTCTGCAGCGGTTTGATCGTCTTCGGGTGGATGATCTGCGCACCGCTGTAGGCCAGTTCGATCGCATCGAGATAGTTCAGCTCGGCGATCTGCACGGCATCGGGGAAGATCTTCGGGTCGGCGTTCAGCACGCCGTCGACATCCTTCCACACCGACATCGACTCGGCATCGAGGATGTTCGCCGCCACGGCCGCCGAGTAGTCCGAACCCTCACGTCCGAGCGTGGTGGTCGTTCCGTCGGGCGCCCCGCCGATGAAGCCCTGCCCGATGAAGATCGTCTCGGGGCCCCCGGCCACGGCCTTGCGCAGCAGCGGTGCCGAAGCCTCGATATTGATACCCGCATCCTTGTGGCGCTGCTCCGTGACAAAGCAGCGGCGCATGTCGATCCAGCGGTTCGGGACGCCGGCATAGTTCAGATAGGCCGAGATGATCGTCGTCGAGACCAGCTCGCCGTAGGCGACGATGGCATCGTACCACAGTTCGGCATCCTCCGCGCGGTAGACCGTCTGCGTGGCGACTCGCTCCAGTTCGTCGAACAGCGCATCGACCTCCGCAATGCGTTTGGGCTCGTGCCACAGATCGTCGATGATCTGCGCATGGTACTCGCGCAGCTGGGCGATATGCTCCATCGACTGTTGCGGATCGCCCTTCTGCAGCCCCTCGAAAACCTTCTCCAGGGCATTGGTCGTCTTGCCCATGGCCGAGACGATGATGAAAAGATGCTGTTCGTCGTCAATGATCCGGCGCAGGTTTCTCACCCCGTCGGCATTCCGCACCGACGCGCCTCCGAATTTGTAGACCTTCATGTTTTTCTGTTAACCTAACCTAATCAAAACCTGTTTTTACATCCGGGTACGGAGGCCGCCGCCCAAGCGACGGCCTCCGCCTCCGTCATACGCCCCTCGCGGGGATTACTCCTTGACCGGCCGATAGGGCACTCCGATATTCTGGAAGAGGAATGCGTACATGTCGGCCGCCTCGTCGATGCGCTTCGAGGTGGGTTTGCCGGCTCCGTGACCGGCCTTCGACTCGATGCGGATCAGCACCGGCGCCTCGCCGGCCTGGCAGTGCTGCATCTGGGCGGCGAACTTGAACGAGTGGGCCGGAACGACACGGTCGTCGTGGTCGGCCGTCATCACCAGCGTGGCGGGATACTTCACGCCCTCCTTGATGTTGTGCAGCGGCGAGTACTTGTAGATGTAGGGGAACTGCTCGGCGTTGTCCGACGAACCGTACTCGACGGCCCATCCCCAGCCGATCGTGAACTTGTGGTAGCGCAGCATGTCCATCACGCCCACCTGCGGCAGGCAGACGGCATAGAGATCCGGGCGCTGCACCTCGCAGGCGCCCACCAGCAGACCGCCGTTCGAACCGCCGTTGATGGCCAGCCGTTCGGTCGAGGTGTACTTCCGGGCGATCAGATACTCGGCCGCCGCGATGAAGTCGTCGAAGACGTTCTGCTTGTTCTCGAGCATGCCGGCCTTGTGCCAGGCCTCGCCGTACTCCGAACCGCCGCGCAGGTTGGCCACGCAGTAGATGCCGCCCTGCTCGACAAACATCAGCGCCGAGGGGTTGAATCCCGGCGTGAGGTTGATCTGGAAGCCGCCGTAGCCGTAGAGCAGGCAGGGGTTCTTGCCGTCGAGCTTCATGTCCTTGCGATGGGTGATGAACATCGGCACCTGCGTGCCGTCCTTCGAGGGGAAGAAGACCTGCTCCGTCACGTAGAGCGACGGATCGAAGGCCACCTCGGGGGCCTTGTAGAGGGTCGATTCGCCCGAGGCGATGTCGTAGCGGTAGATCGTTGCCGGAGCCGTGTAGTTCGAAAGCGAGTAGTAGAGTTCGGTATCCTCCTTCTCGCCGCCGAAGCCACTGACCGTACCGATGGCGGGCAGCGTCACCTCGCGCACGAGCTTGCCGTCGTAATCGTACTGCGCCACCTTGTTCTGGGCATCCTGCAGGTAGGAGGCGAAGAGGTAGCCGCCGGCCGTGCCGACCCCTTCGAGCAGATTCTTTTCATGCTCGGGGATCACCGTCTCGACCTGCGACGGATCGGCCAGCGAGAGGCGCTTGAGGGCATAGTTCGAGGCGCCGTCGTTGGTCACGAAATAGAGGTTGTCCTCCTTGCAGTCGACCGGCGCATAGTCGTGGGCAAAACCGGCGAGCAGCGTGCGGAACTGCTTCTCCGAGCTCTTCCGGTAGAGGACCTCGGTGCCCGAGGTTCCCTCCGAGGCGATGACGAAGAGCCACTCGCCATCCTCCGAAGGCCACGCCCAGAAATAACGCAGCGGATGGGCCTTGTCCTCATAGACGAGGCGGTCGTCCGCCTGCTGCGTGCCGAGTGCATGGTAGTAGACCTTCTGGAACTGGTTCTGCGACGAGTAGATCCCCTCCTTCGGGGCGTCGTAGGCACTGTAGTAGAAGCCCTTCGAATCGGGCGACCACGTGGCCCCCGAGTTTTTCACCCAGTTGATGCGGTCTTCGGTCAGGGCCTTGGTCTCGGTATCCATGACGCGGATCTCGACCCAGTCCGAACCCGATGCCGCCGTGGCATAGGCAAAATAGCGGCCGTCCTTGGAGAAGGACGCTGCGGCCAGCGCCACCGTCCCGTCCTCGGAGAGGGTGTTCGGGTCGAGGAAGACCTCGCCGGGCTGGCCGGGCTGCTGCGTGCGGTAGAGCACCGACTGGTTCTGCAGACCGTCGTTATAATAGTAGTAATACCAGTCGCCGTGTTTGGCCGGAGCCCCCTCCTTGGGGTAGTTCCACAGCTGGGTCAGCCGCTCGCGGATGGCGTCGCGGAAGGGGATCTGCGAGAGGTAGTCGTCGGTCACGGCATTTTCGGCAGCGACCCAGGCGGCCGTTGCCTCCGAGTTGTCGTCCTCGAGCCAGCGGTAGGGATCCGGCACCTCGGTGCCGAAATAGTTGTCCACCACCTCGCCGCGGGCCGTCTCGGGGTAGGGAAGATGCTTGATCTGCTTCATGTTGTTGCAACCGGTCGTTGCCAGGGCCGCCGCTCCCACCAGCAGCGCCGCCTTGAAAGAGTTCGACTTCTTCATAAACGCAAGCGTTTGAGTGATATGGGTGCAAAGTTAGGAAAAATTCGAGATTTTCCGTAATTTTGTCATTTGGAAAACTCGCAGAACATGTACAACGAACTCAGAACGATCATCGAGCAGGCGTGGGAAAACCGCGATCTGCTTCACGACGAAAATGTCCGCCAGGCCGTGCGCCAGGTGATTGAACATATCGACAAGGGCGAACTCCGCACGGCGGAGCCCGTCGCCCCCGACAGCGAAGAGTGGCGCGTCAACGAATGGGTCAAGAAGGCCGTGCTGCTCTACTTCCCGATCCAGCCCATGCGCAAGATGCAGGCCGGCGAGCTGGAGTGGTTCGACAAGATGGAGCTCAAGCACGACTACGAACAGCTCGGCGTGCGCGTCGTCCCCCACGCCGTGGCCCGCTACGGTGCCTACATCGCCCCGGGAGCCATCCTGATGCCCTCGTACGTCAACATCGGCGCCTATGTCGATACGGGCACGATGGTCGACACGTGGGCCACGGTCGGCTCGTGCGCCCAGATCGGCAAGCACGTCCACCTCTCGGGCGGCGTCGGCATCGGCGGCGTGCTGGAGCCCGTGCAGGCCGCACCGGTCATCATCGAGGACAACTGCTTCATCGGTTCGCGCTCGATCGTCGTCGAGGGGGCCCACGTCTGCCGCGAGGCGGTCCTCGGCTCGAACACCGTCATCACCGGCTCGACCCACATCATCGACGTCACCGGCCCGGAACCCGTCACCTACAAGGGATATGTTCCGGCCCGCTCGGTAGTCGTCCCGGGCAGCTACCGCAAGCAGTTCCCCGCCGGCGAATACAGCGTCTCGTGCGCCCTGATCATCGGCCGCCGCAAGGAGTCCACCGACAAGAAGACCTCGCTGAACGACGCCCTGCGCGACTTCGGCGTCTCGATCTGACGGCCAGCCCCGCATCACTCACCCTTTGACCGCAGGCCCGGGGCATCGGCAACCACGCCCCCCGACCTGCGGTTTTTTCCGAAAAACACCACGCATCATGATCTACCACCTCGACACGACCACCTCGACCAACGACGACGCCCGCGACCCGAAATACCGCCACGGCGACATCGTCTGGGCCGAACACCAGACCGCCGGACGCGGTCAGCGCGGCCACAAGTGGCTCAGCCCCGAAGGCGAGAATCTGACCTTCACGATGGTCGTCGAACCGCACTTCCTGCCCGTTGCGGAGCAGTTCCTGCTCTGCGAGGCGCTGTCGGTGGCGCTGACCGACACCTTCGCGGCCTACGGCATCGCCACGCGCATCAAGTGGACCAACGACATCTACGCCGGCGACCGCAAGCTCGAAGGGGTGCTCATCGAACACAACTATTCGGGGACGACCCTCTCGCGTTCGCTGCTCGGGATCGGCATCAACGTCAACCAGACGGAGTTTGACCCCACGCTGCCCAATCCGGTCTCGATGGCGCAGCTCACCCGCCGCCGCTACGACCGCCGCGAGGTGCTCGAGACCTTCGAGCGGTGCATGCTGGCGCGTTACGAACAGCTCGAACACGGCGACCGCGAGGCCCTGCAGCGTGACTACCGCGAGCGGATGTATGCCCTGGGGGAGATGCGGCCGTTCCGCTATCCGGACGGCACGCTGACACGCGGCGTCATCGAAGGGGTCCGCCCCTCGGGGGAGCTGATCCTGCGCCACGAGGACGGCTCGCTCGGCGAGTACCTTTTCAAGGAGATCGAGTTCGTCATCCCCGAAAAGGGCTGATCCCCGCAACCCGTCGCACGGCTCCGCCGAGCACGGAAGCCCCTCTCGCGCGGGGAGATTCCGACAAGCGGAAGGGATTGATCGGCCAATGGGGTTTCCGCACGAAAATATTCCCGAAAATAATGGGCAACTTCTTTGCTGTTACAAAAATAACAGTTATATTTGCTTTATAATTCCACGACTTTTCAAACAAAAAAGCAAAAATACCATGAACGTACCTGCAAATCTGAAATACTCGAACGACCACGAGTGGTGCCGCATCGAGGGCGACATTGCCGTTATCGGCATTACCGATTTTGCCCAGAGCCAGTTGGGCGACATCGTCTTCGTCGATGTACCGACCGTCGGCGAGACCCTCGCGGCCGGTGAGGTCTTCGGCTCGATCGAGGCCGTGAAGACCGTCAGCGACGCCTTCCTGCCCGTCGGCGGCGAAGTGATCGAATTCAACGACGCGGTGGATGCCGATCCGTCGATCGTCAACAAGGATGCTTACGGCGAAGGCTGGCTCGTCAAGGTGAAGATGTCGGATCCCGCCGAATACGACGCCCTGCTCAGCCCCGCAGACTACGAAAAACTGATCGGCTGATCGCCGACGGTTTCCAAGAAAGAGGGCGGAGAAACTGGTAAGCCGGGTCACGGCTGATTGGGTGTGCGTGCCGGTGGCTCACTCGCAGAATGGACAGTCTGTCGAAAAGGGACTGAAGAGAGTTGGGAAAATCTTACTGCGGTGAGCCACAATCGTCCGAAGAGGGGCCAAAGATCTTTCTGAGAGAGCAGGTGTCGAAATGAGGCACCGAAGAGAGCGTGTGTGCAAGAGAGAGGGAGAAAGAGACCGAACCGAGATGTGAGGGAGAGAGGTGAGGGAGATAGGTGAGGAAGATAGGTGAGGAAGAAATGTGAGAGAGAGGGAGAGAAAGCACAATGCGCCGTGAGACAAGGCGGAAGGATCTGGGAGGCAAGGGAAATGCGGAATCGGGAGAAAACCGGGAGATCGGAGCAAGAAACGAGTTGCAAGGAACGGGAAGAAGGAGTGTTCCGACAACCCATCCGATCTCGTGAATCCCTGCCGAATCCCGACAGTCCCGGAAAAGACGATAACGGCACGACGGAGTGCCACACGAAAGCCAGAGCCGAAGTGCAGCAAGCAAGTGTGGAAAGTGAGGCTCATGCAAAAAGGAACTCCGTGTGAGAAGAGAAAAAAGGGAGAAAGAGAGATCTGCGGAGCGTGTGAAGGAGACCGAGAGGGAGGGACATACCGCAGGCAAAAGAAGTTAAGGGAGTACAGCCGTACGACCGGGTTCCGTTCCCGGATGGATAAGAGTGACGAGTTCTTCGCAAGGTTCCGGATGGCGGGATGCCCCCTGCGAACCCTGGAAGCAGACCGAAAAGTGCCGGATACGGAGCCGACGGGCTACGGGTGACTCCGCCCTCAAAATACCAGACTTCTCGAGACGAACCCCGTGTGTTTCACGGGATCAACGTCCTGCATGGAGAATAATGACCCAGAACAAAGGCCCCGATAGCTATCGGGGCCTTTTTCGTGTCGACAGGCAAGCCGGATCAGAAACTGATCTTCGCTCCGACGAGCCAGCTGCGCGGCAGCGAAGGGCCGTAGACATACCCCGAATCACGGTCGGCACCGCGGTCGAAATCGCGCTGATAGGCGTTGAAGAGGTTCTGCACCCCGCCGTAGAGCTGGAGGGTGATCTCGCGGTAGATACGCCAGTCGTAGGCCACGCGCAGATTCACGTCGCAGAAGGCCGGCGTCGTGACCGCCATATCCCGCGCAACGCCCGAACCGGCCATGTGCTGGACGAGCATCGAGCCCGTGCAGGTTCCCGAGAGGTCGGCCGTCAGGCGCCGCCACGGCTTGAACGAGGCGGTGAAGTAACCGTAGAGATCCGGCGTGCGGAACATCCGCCGAACGGGGGCCACCTCCGGATCCTCGCTCCACTGCTCGGGCCGGGCATATCGGCTGCGCTGCCAGGTCATGCCGGCCTGCAGCTCGAACCAACGGGTGAAGACCGCACGTCCCTCGATGTTGAAGCCGGCCACCGTCGCCCCCGAACCGTTGTAACGCTCCTTGATCTTGCCGCCGTCGGCCGTCTCAGCGATATCGCGCAGCGCAAAGACATCCTCCAGCCGCGTGTAGAAACCCTCGACAAGCAGATTGGTCTGCACCGAGCCGAAGTTGCGATAGAGGTCGGCCGAGAGGCTGACGCTGTGCGAACGCTCCTCGCGGAGGTTGTCAGCCAGGCGGATCCGCACCCGCTCGCCGCCCACGATGGCGATGTGCATGTCCTCGTCGAAGGCCTGCGGGGCACGATAGCCGGCGGCGTAGCTCAGACGCAGGTTGACCGCCTCCGAAGGGTTGAAACGCAGGTTGACCCGCGGACTGAAGATCGGATGGTCGACCAGATTGTGCTTGTCCAATCGCCCGCCGAGCAGAAACGACCACCGGGGACTCTTCCACTCGTTCTGGAAATAGCCGCCGACGATGTGCACGCGCTGGTCGGTGCGGATGTCGTAACCGATCGAACGGTCGTGGAGGTCGTCGTAACTGTATTCGGCGCCGAGGGTCAGCTCCGCCGGCAGGAACCACAGCCGGTCGAAGGCGTGGACATACTGCACGCCCGAGGCCATCACCAGATCACGCGTCGTGCCGTAGGCCAGCGAATCGCGATGGCTGCCGTAATAGCTCTTGCGGGCTGTGTTCTGGAACGAGAAGTAGGCATTGAAGCGGTTGCTGCGGTCGGCCGACGAGAGGTCGAACGAGAGGCTGCCGCCGTCGATCGTATGGTCGGTCTGCTCGGCCACGAGCGCCTCGTGAGGCGGACGCTTGAGTTGATCGCCGCCCCGACGGTACTCGTTCAGATGGTGGTACTGGGCCGTGATGCGCGAATAGGCCCCCGTGCGGAAGAACGACCGCAGCCCCAGCGAACGGCTGTCGAGCAGGGGCAGCTCCGTAAAGCCGTCGCCGTCGTGGTCGTAACCCGAGCGATGACGACTCTGGCCGAAGATGCCGACCCCGGCCCGCCCGCTCTCGGAGACAATCGAGGCGTTGAGCATCGTGTTGTTGTCGTAGGCGTTGCTGCCGCCGAGCGACTGGAGCGTGTGGGAGAACTGCGCCGAGCTGCGTGTCGGGTCCTTCGTGATGACGTTGATCGTCCCGCCGATGGCCGACGAACCGTAGAGTGCCGAACCGCCGCCGCGCAGCACCTCGACCCGTTCGATCATGTTGGCCGGAATCTGCTCGAGGCCGTAGACCCCCGTCAGGGCCGAAAATACAGGATGCGAATCGACCAGGATCTGCGAATAGTGGCCGTCGAGGCCGTTGATGCGGACCTGCGTGAAGCCGCAGTTCTGGCAGTCGTCCTCGACCCGCACGCCGGGCTGGAACGAAAGCCCCTGGGCCAGACACGAGGCGTTGGCCCGTTCGAAAAGCCCCGCATCGAGGACGCTCACCAGCGCCGGAGCCTCGCGCCGCAGCCTGGCCGAACGGCTCGCCGAGACCACCACCTCGTCCATCGAGATGCCGCTCTCCGAGACTTCGAAGTTCAGTTCGCGCGTCGCACCGCGTTCGAGCCGGACCGTGGCCTGCTGCGCGGCGTAACCCAGGGCGCGGACCTCGACGGTCAGTTCGCCCTCGGGGAGGTTCTTCAGGAAGTAGTGTCCCGAGGCATCGGTCGTCGTGCCGAGGGGCGTGCCGACCACCGAGACGGTGGCATAGGGAATATGTTCGTGCGTGGCGCGGTCGACGACGTGGCCGAAGAGGTTGGCATCGGTCCCCTTGCGCGGAGCCTCGGCACCCGCGGCGCCGAGAAGGGTCAGCCCCCAGGCAAAGAGGGCCGACAAAAGTATTCGTTTCATGGGAAAAAGTCGGTTTGGGTTTGTAACTCGGCCCGTAACCCGAAGGCGGAGGCCGTTGCGGCAGTTGCCGCAGGGACAGACGGGGGTCGTTCTCCCGCCGGAAGGCAGGAGTCAGACCCGGAGCCGAAGCGGTGTCCGGGCTTGTCGGACAGCACAGGGGATCATCCCCGGGGAGGGGCCCGCAGCAGGATCCCCGTCACCAGCCATGCGCAACGGCAGCGGGTGGCTTCGGGCGGCACAACGGCCAGCACCTCGGCCTCGAACTGCGGCGCGGGAGCGCTCTGCGTGAGATAGGGGAAAAAGTGGTAATGGTCGACCGGACAGTATTCGACCACGCTCTCGCGGGCGCCGTTGTCGGGCACGAGATCGCCGCAGTGGGCGGCGAAGTGGGCGTGGTCTTCGAGGTAGATATGCACCTTCTGGCCCGCATAGGCTGCGAGCAGGGCCAGCAACAGAAAGGCGGCCGCGAAACGTCGGGTGCGGAGGTGCATCTTCATCGGGGACGAAGGTACAAAAAAAAAGACCGCAGCAAGCGGTCCCAGCAAAAATACCTAATTGTTAGTAGGTTGTATGTCACATCCGGCATCCCCCGGGACGCGGACGGCGCCCCGGAGAGGCGGGGCATCAGATCGAAATGTCGAGGATCTCGAAGTGGATCGTCCCGGCCGGGACATCCACATCCACCCGATCGCCCTTCTTGTGGCCGAGCAGGGCCTTGGCGATGGGGGTGCCGATGGCGAGCTTGCCTTCGCGGAGGTTGGCCTCGTGTTCGGCGACGATCGTGTAGGTCATCTGCTTGTTGTTGTTGTGGTTCAGCAGCGTCACCTTGCTCAGGATCTGGACCTTGCTCTTGTCGATCTTCGATTCGTCGATCACCCGGGCATTGGCGATCGTATCCTCCAGCTTGGCGATACGCATCTCCAGCAGCCCCTGTGCCTCGCGGGCCGCATCATACTCCGCGTTCTCCGAAAGGTCACCCTTGTCGCGTGCCTCGGCAATCGCTGCCGAGATGGCCGGACGCTCGACCGAACGCATGTGGTCGAGTTCGTCCTTGAGTTTCTTGTAACCTTCGGCAGTCAGATAAATAGTCTCTTTTGCCATAATTCAATATTTTTCCCGAGACCCCGGCCGGAGCGGGGCCTTCCAAAAACGAAAAAACGTAAAAAAACAAGAATCCTGGCCCGTGAAGGCCAGAACCCCTTATTGATCTAAGGCAAAGATAAGAAGGATAATCCATATTTCCAAATCTTTTTCGCGGCCGGCGGGCCTTTGTCCGACCCGCAGCGAGGGATCCCACAGCGGCCGCCGGGCACCGGTCAACTCCCCGGGCGCAGGCCCCCCGGAACGACCGTCGCGAATCGTCCGTTTCGCACGGGCGGGATACAATAATTTTTTTGGCAAATCGTTAATTTATGCGTAACTTTGCGCGATAAAGCGCCGTAAAAGATTCTCAAATGAAGCAGATTTTCTCATACGCCCTCTGCGCCGTGGCTGCCGCTCTCTTCCTGAGCGGATGCTCCGGCATGAACGCGCTCCTGAAAAGCGGGCAACCCGAACTGATCTACAGCAAGGCGCTGGAGTATTACGACAAGGGCAAGTGGCAGCGGGCCATCACCCTCTTCGAAGGCGTCGAGCACTACTATCAGGGCACCTCCCGCGAGGATACCGTCTCGTTCTACAAGGCCTACTGCCGCTTCAAGAACCACGACTGGGAGACCGCCTCGACCGAACTCGACGACTTCCGCCGCAAATTCGGCCGCAGCGCCTTTATCGAGGATGCCGAAGGAATGTATGCCCTCTGCTTCTACTTCCTCTCGCCCAGCCCCTCGCGCGACCAGACCATGACCGGCCACGCCCTGATCGCCATCAACGAGTTCATGTCGCGCTACCCCCACAGCAGCCGCATCGAACACTTCAAGCAGATCAACAACGAACTTACCGAACGTCTCCACGAAAAGGCCTATCTGAACGCCTACACCTATTATAAGATCGGCCGCTACAAGTCGGCCATCGTGGCGCTGAAGAACGCCCTGAAGGAGTATCCCGAAAGCAAGCACCGCGAGGAGATCATGTATCTGATCGTCGACGCCAGCTACCGCTTCGCCAGCAACTCGATCGCCAGCAAGCAGACCGACCGCTATCTGGCCATGCTCGATTCATACCTCTCGTTCAAGGAGGAGTTCCCCGAATCGACCCATGCCCGCGAACTGGAACGCATGGCCAAGCACGCCCGCGACTACCTCGACCGTAACAACAAGGACAACAACATATAAGATGGAAATCAAGAAGAACATCCCCAACAACACCATCACGCGCAAGCTGGTGGATCTGGACAAGGAGACCGGCAACGTCTACAAGAGCATCAACATCATCGCCCGCCGCGCCAATCAGATCGCTACCGAGCTCAAGACGGAGCTCAACCGCAAGCTCGCCGACTTCTCGTCGCCGACCGACACCATGGAGGAGACCTTCGAGAACCGCGAGCAGATCGAGATCTCGCGCTACTACGAGCGCCTGCCCAAACCGACGATCATCGCCACGGAGGAGTTCCTCGACCACGAACTGGTCTACAAGGAGGGCAAGGACGGTACGTTCAAGGAGATCTAAACCCGCGATTATGGCATCCGCACAGGCTGCGTCCGCACCGTTGGCCGGACGCCGCATCCTGCTCGGCATCACTGGCAGCATAGCAGCCTACAAGGCTGCCATGCTGTGTCGTTTATTGAAGACCGCAGGCGCCGAGGTCCGCGTGGTGATGACCCCCCTGGCCAAACAGTTCATCACCCCGCTGACGATGGCCACCCTCTCGAAGAACCCCATCCTCGTGGAGTTCTTCAACCCCGAGAACGGCGCCTGGAACTCCCATGTCTCGCTCGGCGAATGGGCCGACTGCTACCTGATCGCCCCGGCTACGGCAAACACCCTGGCCAAGATGGCGACGGGTGTGGCCGACAACCTGCTGCTGACGACCTACCTCTCGGCACGCTGTCCGGTGGTCGTGGCTCCGGCCATGGACCTCGACATGTATGCCCACCCGGCCACGCAGCAGAATCTCCGCACGCTGGCCGGCCGCGGAGTGCGGATCGTCGAACCCGCCGAGGGTGAACTGGCCAGCGGTCTGACCGGAAAGGGCCGGATGGCCGAACCGGCCGAGATTGCCGGATTCGTCGCCGACCTGCTCGACGAAAAAAAAAAGACGCTCGCCGGTAAACGGCTGATCGTTACCGCCGGAGCCACGATCGAGGCCATCGATCCGGTGCGTTTCATCTCGAACCACTCGTCGGGCAAGATGGGCTACGCCATCGCCGGCAAACTGGCCGCAAGAGGAGCCTCGGTAACGCTCGTCTCGGGTCGGACGGCGCTGCCCGTACCGCCGGGAGTCGATCGTGTGGACGTCCTCTCGGCCGACGACATGTACGAAGCGACGGTCAAGGCCTTCGACGAGGCCGACGGTGCGGTGATGTGTGCCGCCGTGGCCGACTACACCCCCGAAACCGTCTCGGATACCAAACTCAAGAAGGGCGACGGCGAGTTGTTCATCCGCCTGCGTCGCACGCGCGACATCGCCGCCGAGCTCGGCAGCCGCAAGGGCAACCGACTGCTGGTGGGATTCGCCCTGGAGACCAACGACGAGGAGGCCCACGCCCAGTCGAAACTCGAAAAGAAGAATTTCGACTTCATCGTTCTGAACTCGCTGCGCGACGCCGGAGCCGGGTTCCGCGGCGACACGAACAAGGTAACCCTCATCGACCGCTCGGGCCGGGAAGAGTTGCCGCTGATGTCGAAGCGCGAGGTGGCCGCACGGATCGCCGACCGCATCGAGCATCTCTTCACCCGCTAACCGAGGGGCGAGAGGGGAAGTGAGAGGATCCCGGGGGGCACAAGAGAATCCCGGGGGCCGCAAGAGAATCCGAGGGGCCGCAGAGATTCCGGGAGGGCCGCAAGAGATTCCGAGAGGGCCGCAAGAGATTCCGGGAGGCCACAAGAGATTCCGGAAGGCGAAGAGAATCCCGCAGGTGCCCGGAGAAGGCCGGAAACGAGAGACGACAGATGAAGGGGAGGGGAGGAACCTTCCGATAGGTCGTTCTTCGAACAAAACAGGTTTGAAACAAGCTTAATCACAAAGAGATATGTTGCGTCGGCTGTCGGTTGAAAACTATGCGCTCATCGACAAACTCGAGATGGAGCTGGATCCGCACCTGAATATCATCACGGGCGAAACGGGTGCCGGAAAATCGATCCTGCTCGGAGCCCTCGGCCTGCTGCTGGGGGCCAAGAACGACGGATCGGCCATGAAGGATGCCGCCCGCAACTGCACGGTCGAAGGGACATTCGACCTCTCGGGGAGCGGTCTGGAGCCCTTCTTCGAGGAGAACGACCTCGACTACGCCGAGGAGACCACCCTCACGCGCATCATCACCCCGGCCGGCAAGAGCCGCGCCTTCGTCAACGATGTCCCGGTACAGTTGACCCAGCTGCGCGAACTGGGAAGTCGCCTGATCGACATCCATTCGCAACACCAGAATCTGATCCTCTCGTCAGAGGAGTACCGCACCTCGGCGCTCGATACCGTGGCCGGGAACGGCGAACTGCTGGCCCGCTACGGCGAACAATATACGCGGATGTGCGACGAACGGCGCCGCCTGGCCCGCCTGCGCGAGGAGGCCGAACGCGGCCGCCGCGACGAAGAGTGGCTGCGTTTCCAGACCGACGAGCTGACGGCTGCGGCGCTGCGCGAAGGCGAACAGGCCGAAATTGAGGCGGAACTCTCCGTGCTGGAGAATGCCGACCGCATCAGCGAAGCGCTGACCGGGCTGCGCAACGCGCTGGACAGCGATGAGACCGGCGTGCTGATGCAGCTGAAAAATGCAGAGAACAACCTGACTCACCTGCGCGAGCACTACCCTTCGGCCAGCGAATATGCCGACCGGCTGCACGCCGTGCTGGAGGAGTTAAAGGATATCGACGCCTCGGCGACGGCCGCCTCCGAACGGCTGGATGCCGATCCCGAACGGCTGGACAAACTCTCATCGCGGCTCGACACGCTGATCGCCCTCCAGCAGAAATACCACGTGGCGGACGAGGCGGAGCTGATCGCCCTGCGCGAACGGAGCGCCGCACAGCTGGCCGCCATCGTCCACGGCGACGAGGAGATCGCCGCGGCGGAAAAGGCCCTGGCCGAAGCAACGGCGAAGACCGAAGCGCTGGCCGAACGGCTGCACAAGGCGCGTGAAAAGGCCGCAACGGGATTTGCGCGGGAGATCCTCGCGACGCTCGCCCGGCTGGGCATGGCCGAGACGGTGTTCCGCGTGGAGTTGACGCCCCGCACGGAGCTCGACCGCACGGGGCGCGATCAGGTGCAGTACCTCTTCACGGCCAATGCGCGCATGACGCCGCAGCCCGTCGAGCGGATCGCCTCGGGCGGTGAGCTTTCGCGCGTGATGCTGGCACTGAAGGCGATGCTGGCCAAGCGGATGCAGCTGCCGACGATCATCTTCGACGAAATCGACACGGGCGTTTCGGGACGCATTGCCGACGCCATGGGCGAGATCATCGAGTCGCTCGCGGCATCGATGCAGGTCGTCGACATCACCCATCTGCCGCAGGTCGCCTCGAAGGGATCGGCCCACTTCGTGGTCTACAAGCGAAACGGCCGCACGGAGATCACCCGTCTGAGCGATGACGACCGCATTGCCGAGATTGCCAAGATGCTCTCGGGTTCGCAGGTGACGCAGGCCGCCGTAGCGCAGGCCCGGATTCTGCTGGGGAGATAGCACGGGCGGCAACTGCAGAAAGGGATGCACGGGCGACAATTGCAGAAGGAATAGCGCGGGCGGCAACCGCAGAAGGGATAGCACGGGCGGCAACCACTGAAACCATATATCCCCGGAGGCGACGACTCCGGGGATTTTTCATAACCAAACAAAACGATGGACAACACGAAGAGGATCCTCGCCCTGGCGGACGGGAATCAGCAGCGGGCTCGGGAGATCATCCGCGAACTGGGGCTGCACGAAGCGTGGCAGTCGGTCGGAGGCCGTGCCGAGGTGGTGGGGTCGCTCCGCACAGGGCTGCTCTGCACGCACCTCGACATCGATCTGCACGTCTACACGCCGGCCCCGCTGCACCCGAAGGAGAGCTTTGCAGCCATGGCCCGCATCGCCGCCAACCCGCGGATCCGCCGCGTGGAGTATGCCAATCTGCTCGATGCGGAGGACCAATGTCTCGAATGGCACGCGCGGTACGAGGATCACGATGGCCGCTGCTGGCAGATCGATCTGATCCAAATGGCGGAGGGTTCGCCGTGGGCGGGCTATTTCGAACGGGTGGCCGACCGCATTGCGGCGGTGCTGACCCCCGAAACCCGCGAGACGATCCTGCGGCTGAAATACGAAACACCCGACGAAGAGCACATCCCCGGCATCGCCCTCTACCGGGCGGTGATCGAGGGTGGTGTCCGCAACCGGGCGGAGCTTGAGACATGGCTTCAGGCGCATCCCGTCGAGGGGATCGTCACGTGGATGCCCTGACGTCCTGCCGCCGGGAGAATCACGATGCAGGATTTTTCACCCTTTTTCGAGGCGCGGTTAAGTCGTTTTCCGGATTTTTGCGTCTTAGCTCATGAACGCGCGTTCGAAAAACTGAAAAATCATTCATCATGAACAAAAACCAGAATCAACCCGAACCGGAGCGGCTGGACCAACTCGAGGAGGCCGTGGCGGCATGGGGCGAAGATCTCTACCGCTTTGCCCTCCTGAGGTGCGCCTCCCGCAGCGACGCCGAGGACATCGTGCAGGATGCCTTTCTGAAGTTCGCCACCGCTGCAGGCCCCGTTCGCTACCCGAAGGCCTATCTCTACCGCACGGTGTCGAACGCCTGCAACGACCTGCTGCGCCGCTGCCCACTGGAGCCGATCCCCCCGACACTCGCCGCCGCCGAGGAGGAGCAGCTGCCCGAGGCCGAAGCCCGACGGCTCGCCGCACTGCTCGACCGCCTGCCGGCCGAACAGGCCGAGGTCATCCGCCTGCACACCTTCGCCTCGATGCGCTTCACCGAGATTGCACAAACGCTCGATCTGCCCGTCACGACCGTCAAGTCGCGATTCCATTACGGCATTGAACGGCTGAAAAACTGGATGTAAAACCCCAAAAATCCGAAAACCATGAAAACCGATAACCGCATAGACTGTTCTTATTTCCTCGAACACCTCGACGAACTGCTCACCAATGATCTCCCGGCCGAAACCCGCCGCCGCATGGAGCACCACGCCGCCACGTGCGAGCGCTGCGCCGCCGAATGGCAGGCCGCACGCCGGGCACTGGAGGCCGTCACCCCGCAGATCGACATCCCGGCCCCGGCCGATCTCAACCGCCGGATCCTCGATGCCGTCCGCCGGAAGGCCGCTGCGACACAGACCGCTGCGTCGCAAACCGCCGGGAGCGAGCCGGCCGGCCGTATCGAATCGCTGAACACCCCGTCCGACAACCGCACCTTCCACACCCGCCGGCGCCGCTGGATCGGCATCCTGTCGGGAGCCCTCTCCGCCGCTGCCGTCATCGCCGTGGCGCTCACCATCGGGCTCAACACACCGGTCCGCGCCGCCCGCAACAGCTTCTCGCAGGCCATCTCCTCGATGGAAGAGGTGCAGAGCATCCGCATCGAGCTGCGCATCCGCACCTCCGAAGCCGAGAATTTCGACTACACCAACCCCCAGGATGAGTTCGTCCCCCACACGATCGAAGCCATCTACAAGCCGCAGCTCCTCTGGCGGGTCGAGAAACCCGGCCGCAAGGCCCTCTACGACGGACATCGCACCTACCTCTGGTTCGACTCGCTGCACGACGGCCTCATCCTGCCCTATGCCCCCGGTACGATCGGCATGCTCAACCTGCTGATCGATCCAAGCCAGCTGCTGAACCTCGAACTGCAACTCACCCGGGCGAACAACGGTTCGCGCTATGAACTGCACCGCGATGCGGAGACGCTCCGTCTGACGGTCACCAGCCCGGCACAAGGCGACTTCAGCCAGAGCGACCGCCAGCGCAACACCTCCATCATCGAGAGCAACACCCGCCGCGAGTATCGTTTCGATGCCCTGAACGGACGCCTGCTCGGAGCCCGCGTGATCTTCCTCAACGGCGATCAGGAGCGGACACTGCTCGAAATCGACCGCATCACGTACGACGCCCCGCTCGATGCAGCCGCCCTCACCGCCCTGCCCGAAGGGATCAACTGGACGGATCAGACCCGCAACGCCCCATCGTCGCGTCTGACCGGCATCGATGCCAAGGAGGCTGCCCGACTGATTCTCGACGCCTTCGCTACGTGGGACAGCTCGATTCTGGACGAGGCGCTCGACAGCTATGGAGCCCACGCCCGCGAAATCCTCAAGAGCCGCTACGCCGGAGCCACGGTCGTGAAACTCTCTGATCCGGTCCGCTCGGGCAGATACCCCGGATGGTTCGTCCCCTGCGAACTGCGGATGGCCGACCAGACCACCGAACGGATCCAACTGGCCCTGCGCAACGACAACCCCGCCGGAAGTTGGGTCATCGACGGCGGTCTCTAACCCGCGGGCGGGCGACGGGCTGTAATCCATGCCGCCCCGCGACGGGCGGCGGGCTGCCCGAAGTCCGCAACGGGCACAAAAAAACCGGGGCACTCGAAAACGAGTGTCCCGGTTTTCATTTATGCTGTCGGCTGACAGCGGCCGATCATTACATCATGCCGCCCATACCGCCGGCCGGCATCGCAGGTGCAGGCTGCTCGGACTTCTTCTCGGCCAGCACGCACTCCGTCGTCAGGAACATCGAGGCGATCGAAGCGGCGTTCTCCAGAGCCACACGCGATACCTTCGTCGGGTCGATGATACCGGCTGCGAGCATGTCCTCGTACTTGTCGTCACGGGCGTTGTAACCGAAGGCACCCTGGCCCTCACGCACCTTGTTGACAACTACCGAGCCTTCGCCACCGGCGTTGGCCACGATCTGACGCAGCGGCTCCTCGATGGCACGCTTTACGATCTGGATACCGGTCGTCTGATCCTCGTTGTCGCCCTTCATGCCCTCGAGAGCGGCCGTAGCGCGGATGTAGGCAACACCGCCACCCGGAACGATACCCTCTTCGACGGCGGCACGCGTAGCGGCCAGCGCATCGTCGACGCGGTCCTTCTTCTCCTTCATCTCGACCTCGGTCGTGGCACCCACGTAGAGGACAGCCACACCGCCAGCCAACTTGGCCAGACGCTCCTGGAGCTTCTCCTTGTCGTAGTCCGACGTAGCCTTCTCGATCGAGGCACGGATCTGGGCAACACGGGCTGCAATGGCCTCCTTCTTGCCGGCACCGTCGACGATCGTCGTGTTCTCCTTGTTGAGCGTCACCTTGTCGGCCGTACCCAGCATGTCGAGCGTCGTATCCTCGATCTTCATGCCCTTGTCGGCCGAGATCACGGTGGCACCCGTCAGTACGGCGATATCCTCGAGCATCTCCTTGCGGCGATCACCGAAGCCCGGCGCCTTGCAGGCAGCGATCTTCAGCGTACCGCGCAGCTTGTTGACCACCAGGGCCGACAGCGCCTCGCCGTCGACATCCTCGGCAATGATCAGCAGCGAACGACCGCTCTGAGCCACCGGCTCCAGAACGCCCATCAGCTCCTTCATCGTCGAGATCTTCTTGTCGGTGATCAGGATATAGGGCTTCTCCAACTGAGCCTCCATCTTCTCGGGATCGGTGATGAAGTAGGCCGAGATGTAACCCCGGTCGAACTGCATACCCTCGACCACCTCGACATGGGTCTCGGTACCCTTGGCCTCCTCGACGGTGATGACACCCTCCTTGTTGACCTTGGCCATCGCCTCGGCGATGAGCTTACCGATGTTGTGGTCGTTGTTGGCCGAGATAGTGGCTACCTGCTCGATCTTGGCGAAGTCCGAGCCGACCTCCTGGCTCTGCTGACGCAGCGACTCGACGACCTTGGCAACGGCCTTGTCGATACCGCGCTTCAGATCCATCGGGTTGGCACCGGCGGTGACGTTCTTCAGACCCACACCGATGATCGACTGTGCGAGCACCGTAGCGGTGGTCGTACCGTCACCGGCATCGTCGTTGGTCTTCGAGGCGACCTCCTTGACCATCTGGGCACCCATGTTGGCGAACGAATCCTCCAACTCGACCTCCTTGGCGACCGTCACGCCGTCCTTGGTCACCTGGGGTGCACCGAATTTCTTATCGATAATGACGTTGCGACCTTTCGGGCCGAGCGTCACCTTGACTGCATTCGACAGCGCATCGACACCCTCCTTGAGGAGTTCACGCGCTTCAACGTTATATTTGATTTCCTTTGCCATGGTAGTTTCGAATTAGAATTAGATGATTGCCAGAATATCGTTCTGCTTCATGATCAGATAGGACTCGCCGTCGATCTGGATCTCCTGACCGGCGTACTTGCCGTAGAGGACCTGGTCTCCGACCTTGACCTCCATCTTGACCTCCGAGGTGCCGGGGCCAACGGCCACCACTTTACCAGCCAGCGGTTTTTCCTTTGCCGTGTCGGGGATGATCAGTCCGCCGGCGGTCTTCTCTTCGGCGGGATTCGGGAGAATCAGCACGCGATCCGATAAGGGTTTTACGTTCATAGTCGTACGTTTTTAATTGTTATATATTATATTAATTTTTTTGTTTTCATGCTTTGACAAGCACCCTACCTCCAACAATAGATGTGCCAAGCGGGATTTGGCAGATTTCGGGTGACAAACAAGCAGTGGAGACTGCCATTTTGTCACGTTGAAAAATTCTTCAACATTTTCCGGCCGATTTTTTTGGAAGGAATGAAAAAACGTATTACATTTGCACTCCGATACGAGGAACGTATCACATGGTGGATGTAGCTCAGTTGGTTAGAGCGTCGGATTGTGGTTCCGAAGGCCGAGGGTTCGAGCCCCTTCTTCCACCCGCAAGGTCTCTTGAAAAAGAGACCTTTTTTTGTTTTCCAGGAGGCTCCTTCCCGGCTGTCCGGAGATTCCTTTTCGATTGTTCGGAGACTTCTTTTCGGCTGCCCGGGCGTCTACGGACCGAGCTCCCTTCAATTCCCGGGTAGCCTGCACAACGCCCTTCCAGACACCTTAAACCCAACACCATTCAGCCCCAAGCCGTTCCGGTTCCAGCACAATTCTATTCCGGGCCGTCCCGCCTCGGCCCCAGCACGACTCTGCCCCAAACCGTTCCGGCCTCAGCACAATTTTGGTCCGGGCCGTCTCGCCCCGCCTCAATCTCAGCGCAAACCCATTTCTCCCCGTCTCGACCCCAGCGCAAATCCGCTCCGGGCCGCCCTCGAACGTCCGTCAGAGAGAGTCAACCTTCGTCGAAGCCCCCCTTCTGAAGCCAACCCGCCCCAACAACCACAAAAAAAGCGGGAGAATGTTGCCATTCTCCCGCTCTGCTTTCGAGTCGGGTTTCCGCCTCCCTTCCGGAAGGCACCCCCGCACCCGTTGAATTACTTGCGGTAAACCTTCTTGTAGCCGTAGATAGCCTCGTCGCCGAGCTCCTCCTCGATACGGAGCAGCTGGTTGTACTTGGCCATACGATCCGAACGCGACATCGAACCGGTCTTGATCTGGCCCGAGTTCGTAGCCACGGCGATGTCGGCGATCGTCGAATCCTCGGTCTCGCCCGAACGGTGCGACGTTACCGTCGTGTAGCCGGCGCGGTGAGCCATCTCGATGGCGTCGAGGGTCTCGGTCAGCGAACCGATCTGGTTAACCTTGATCAGGATCGAGTTGGCGCAGCCCATCTCGATACCCTTCTTCAGGAAGTTGACGTTCGTTACGAAGAGGTCGTCACCCACGAGCTGGCACTTGCCGCCGAGCTCGGCGGTGAGCAGCTGCCAGCCTTCCCAGTCGTTCTCCGACATACCGTCCTCGATCGAGTCGATGGGGTACTTGGCAACCAGGCCCTTCAGGTACTCAACCTGCTCCTTCGAGGTGCGCTTTGCACCCTTCTCACCCTCGAATACGGTGTAGTCGTAGATGCCGTCCTTGTAGAACTCCGACGAAGCGCAGTCCATACCGATCATGACATCCTTTCCGGGAACATAGCCGGCCTTCTCGATGGCCTTGATGATCGACTCCAGAGCGTCCTCCGTACCGTTGAGTGCGGGAGCGAAGCCACCCTCGTCACCTACGGCCGTCGACAGACCGCGCTCGTGGAGCACCTTCTTGAGGTTGTGGAAGACCTCGGCACCCATGCGGACACCCTCCTTGAGCGAGGGAGCGCCTACGGGACGGATCATGAACTCCTGGAAAGCGATCGGGGCGTCGGAGTGCGAGCCGCCGTTGATGATGTTCATCATCGGCACGGGCAGCGTCTTGGCGTTGGCACCACCGATATAGCGGTAGAGGGGCATGCCGAAGTAGTCGGCAGCGGCGCGGGCTACGGCCAGCGAAACGCCGAGGATGGCGTTGGCGCCGAGCTTCGACTTCGTGGGCGTGCCGTCGAGGGCGATCATGGCCTTGTCGATGCCGACCTGATCGGCGACGTTCATGCCGATGATGGCCGGAGCGATCACCTCGTTGACATTCTTGACAGCGTTGAGAACGCCCTTGCCCAGATAACGGTTCTTGTCGCCGTCACGGAGCTCGAGGGCCTCATTCTCGCCCGTCGAAGCGCCGCTCGGAACGGCTGCACGACCGAATGCACCGGATACGGTACGAACTTCGACCTCAACGGTCGGATTGCCTCGCGAGTCGAGGATCTCTCTTGCGTGAATCTCTACAATCTGCATAGTTGTAATAATTTGAGTAATATGTACTTGAAAATACGGATCTAACCAATTGCACCGCAAAGGTACAAAATAATCGGGAAATACGGTTTAATATTGTTAAATTTTTCACGTCGCAGGATTCTTCGCTCATCGGAGCCGTTCGGGGACTCATTTTCCGGCGGTTGCGGCACCCGGCTTGTATATCCCGGGGGATTGTCGTATCTTTGCGCGACACAAGTGGAACAAACGCATAAAAGACCGTCAACACCATGCGAAAAGTACTCTCATTCTCGCTTTTCCTGATGCTGGGCCTCGTTGCCTCCCAACTTCTGCCGGGCCTGCTGGGCCCCGCCTACTCCTCGCTCAAGGGCGCAACCGACACGCTGCTCTACATCTGCCTGGGGTTTATCATGATCAATGTCGGGCGTGAATTCGAAATCGACAAGAGCCGCTGGCGCAGCTACACGGCCGACTACTTCATCGCCATGGCCACGGCCGCCCTGCCGTGGCTGCTCATCGTCCTCTACTACATCTTCGTGCTGCTGCCCCCGGAGCTGTGGAGCAGTGCCGAGGCATGGAAGGAGAACCTGCTGCTGAGCCGTTTTGCGGCACCGACCTCGGCGGGCATTCTCTTCACGATGCTGGCCGCCCTGCGGCTGCAGCAGAGCTGGATCTACCGCAAGATCCAGGTGCTGGCCATCTTCGACGACCTGGACACCATCCTGCTGATGATCCCGCTGCAGATCCTGATGATCGGTCTCAAGTGGCAGATGTTTGCCATCGTGGGGGTTGTTGTGGTGCTGCTGGCCGTGGGCTGGCGCTGGCAGGCGACGTGGAACGTCCGGCAGGACTGGAAGCGGATTCTGGGGCTTTCGGTGGTGGTCTGCGCCGTGACGCAGGGGCTCTATCTGGCCACGGCACACTGGTACGGCCCCGAGAACAGCATCCACATCGAGGTGCTGCTGCCGGCCTTCGTCATCGGCATGCTGATGCGCCACCGCCACCTCGACACCCCGACCGAACGCCGCGTCTCGACCGGCATTTCGTTCCTCTTCATGCTGCTCGTCGGGCTGAGCATGCCGCTGGTGACGGGCGCGGGGGGCGATGCCGCCGCGGATGCCGCCACCTCGGTGACGGGTTCGCAGCCGATGATGCCGTGGGGGATCGTGGCGCTGCACGTGGTGGCCGTCTCGCTGCTCTCGAACATCGGCAAGCTCGTCCCGCTGCTCTTCTACCGCGACCGCCGGCCGAGTGAACGGCTGGCCCTCTCGGTGGGCATGTTCACCCGCGGCGAGGTGGGTGCCGGCGTCATCTTCATCGCTCTGGGCTACAACCTGGGCGGTCCGGCCCTGATCATCTCGGTGCTGACGCTGGTGCTGAATCTGATCCTGACGGGCGGATTCGTCGTCTGGGTCCGCAAGCTGGCGCTGCGCAGCTACACCCCTTCCGAGGAGTAACCCAACCGGGGCACCATTCACCGGCATCTCAACCGAGGTCTGACGCGACCGACACCGGCCACCGCCACCGCGGTCCAAGCCGGTTCAGACCGACTCAGATTGGCTCCCCCGGAACCAGCCGGTCCGATCCGGGCCCCCTCGAAAAAACGGGACCTCTCCAGATGGAGGGGTCCCGTTCCTATATTATATAGCAGCAGCCCGACCGGACCTCAGCGCATGAGCACCGACGAATCGCCGTAGCTCAGGAAGCGGAAGCCGTGCCCGAGGGCGTAGTCGTAGATCCGGTGCCAGTCGTCGCCGACGAAGGCCGAGACGAGCAGCAGCAGCGTCGACTTGGGCTGGTGGAAGTTGGTGACGATGTTGTGGACGATGCGGAATTCGTAGCCCAGCGGCGTGATCATGATCTGCGTCGCGGCCTTCAGCCGATCGGCCCCCTCGCGCTCCATCCACCCCAGCAGATCGCCGAGCGCCTCGCGCCCCGTATAGTCGGCCGGGATGTCGTAGAGCTCCCACTGCCCGATGACGCGGTCGGCATCGGGCGTCCCGCCCGTGCGGATGCGCCAGCCGAGGGCCGTGAGCGACTCGAGGGTGCGCACCGAAGTGGTTCCCACGGCGGTGATGTGCCCCCAGCGTTCGAGCAGCCGGGCCACCGTCGTGCGGCACACCTCGAAGTGTTCGGTGTGCATCGGATGCTTGGCGGCATCCTCGTCCTTGACGGGGAGGAACGTGCCGGCCCCGACGTGCAGCGTCACCTCCTCGAACTCGAAGCCCCGCTCCTTCATCGACTCGATCAGCTCGGGCGTGAAGTGCAGCCCGGCCGTCGGCGCCGCCACCGACCCCTCGAACTTCGAGTAGACGGTCTGGTAACGCGTATTGTCGATCTCCTCGCTCTCGCGGTTCAGGTAGGGCGGAATGGGGATGCGTCCGAGGTGTTCGAGCAGCTGGCCGAAGGTTACCGGCGCCGACCACTCGAAGCGCACGATGCACTCGCGTCCGTGGTCCTCGACGAGCCAGGCGCGGAGGTATTCGGCCCGTTCCTCCAGCTCGAAGTTGATCTCGACGTAGCCCTCCTTCCACTTCTTGCGGTTGCCGACGATGCACGACCACTCGCACTCGCCGCGCACGGCAAAGGCCCGCTCGTAGTCGGCCGGACGGTGCGGTTCGAGGCAGAAGACCTCGATGCGCGCCCCGGAGGGCTTGTGCATGATGATCCGCGCACGGATCACCTTCGTGTTGTTGAAGACCAGCATCTCCCCCGCGGGCAGCACGTCGCCGATGTCGGCAAAGTGTCGCTCGGAGATCTCTCCGCGGTTGTATACCAGCAGTTTCGAAGCGCTGCGCTCGGCCAGCGGGAATTTGGCGATCCGCTCGTCGGGCAGATCGTAATCGAATCGGTTAATGTCGATATGTCGTTCCATTTTTACCGGAATTGTGCGACAAAGTTACGATTTTTTGTAACTTTGCGACGCTTAATGTTCAAAAACGATGAAAACCGACTTCCTGGTAATCGGTTCCGGCGCGGCGGGACTCTCCTTCGCGCTGAAGGCCGCGTCCCACGGACACGTCACGATCGTGACCAAGGGCGAAATCAATGAGTGCAACACCAACTACGCACAAGGCGGTATCTGCTCGGTCACCTACGCCCCCGACACCTTCGAGAAACACATTCACGATACACTGGTCTGCGGCGCCGGAAAATGCGACAAACAGGCCGTCGAACTCGTCGTACGCCGGGCTCCGGAGCTGATCGCCGACCTGATCGCCTGGGGAACCCGCTTCGACAAGACCCCCGACGGGCGCTTCGAACTCAACCGCGAAGGCGGACACTCCGAACACCGGATCCTCCACCACGAGGATCTGACCGGTGCCGAGATCGAACGGGCGCTGGTCGAGTCGGTCCGCAAGCACCCCAACATCACGATCCTCGAACACCACTTCGCCATCGACCTGCTGACGCAGCACCACCTGGGCGAATTCGTCACGCGCCACACGCGCGGCCTGACCTGCTTCGGCGCCTACGTGCTCGACCTCGATACGAACGAGATCGAGACGATGCTCGCCAAGTTCACGATCGTCGCCACGGGCGGCTGCGGCAACGTCTACTCGTCGACCTCGAACCCGATCGTCGCCACGGGTGACGGCATCGCCATGTGCCACCGCGCCAAGGCCATCACCGAGAACATGGAGTTCATCCAGTTCCACCCCACGACGCTCTACAACCCCGGCGAAAAGCCCAACTTCCTCATCACGGAGGCCATGCGCGGCTTCGGGGCCATCCTGCGTCTGCCCGACGGCACGGAGTTCATGGACAAGTACCACCCGATGAAGTCGCTGGCCCCGCGCGATGTGACGGCCCGCGCCATCTACCGCGAAATGACCCGTCTGGGCATGGACTACGTCTACCTCGACGTCACGCACAAGGATCCCGATTCGGTGCGCAGCCACTTCCCGAACATCTACGAAAAGTGCCTCTCGATCGGCATCGACATCACCAAGGACTGGATTCCGATCACGCCGGCGGCCCACTACTGCTGCGGCGGCGTGAAGGTCGACACCAACGGCGAGACCTCGATCCACCACCTCTACGCCCTGGGCGAGACCTCCTGCACGGGGCTCCACGGCGCCAACCGTCTGGCCTCGAACTCGCTGATCGAGGCGGTGGTCTACGCCGACCAGGCCGCCCGCCATACGGCCGCACAGGTCGACAAGGTGGCCTTCCAGGAGGGGATTCCCGACTGGGATTTCGACGGCACGCAGCACACCGAAGAGATGCTGATGCTGATCCAGTCGAAACGCGAGGTGCAGCAGATCATGTCGAACTACGTGGGCATCGTCCGCTCGAACCTCTCGCTCAAGCGCGCCATGCGGCGTCTGTCGATCCTCTTCGAGGAGACCGAGGAGCTCTACAACAAAACCAAGCCCAATCGCGAACTGTGCGAACTGCGCAACATGATCGCCGTGGCCTACCTGATCATCAAGCAGGGCCGCGAGATCAAGGAGTCGGTGGGCTGCCACTACAACATGGATTACCCGAAAGCATAATAACCCATGCAGAGAGTTGAGGACAGAAACGATCTTTACGTAAACATAACTCTTGTCGAAGCATACTTGACAGGCCAATATGGTATTGATGCAAAAGAGCAGATGACCGAGCTTATCCGACGAGGAAACAACTTTATATGTTACAACGGAAAAAACTCCAAAGGTGAAGATCAGCCTCATTTTGTTCCCAGCAAATATATTGGCTATAAAAAAAACAATTTACAAAAGCATATCTTTAATCGTAAAAATAAAATTATCACAGGATCCGAAACAGACGTCAGCATAGATCGAATACTTGGCAAAAAATTCGAGAATGCAGATCTCACCGAACAATACCATGAATATTGTATAAGTCTGGGTATACCCAAAGAAAAATGGACCAAACGCGATCATCAATTTTGGATTTTAGAAGATTCATTCGACAATAACATTTCAAATTATGCAGATTATTCTGCAACCGAAGGTTTCACGAAGATTGCTTTACATAAAATCAGAGAAAGAAATAAAAGAATTATTCAGCTTAAAAAAGCTGCGGCCAAGAACGATCTTAGATGTGAAATCTGCGGATTCTCCTTTGTTGAGAAATACGGAGCTATTGGACAGAACGTTATCGAGGTCCATCATACCAATCCTGTCGCAGAAATGCAGCCGCGCGAAAAGACCCGGCTGGAAGATTTAATTCTAGTTTGTTCAAATTGTCATAGTATAATCCACAGCAGACGTCCTTGTCTTACGGTTAAAGAAATCAAATCAGCTATAAAAAATACATGACCCTACAGGAAGAGATCACCCGGCGGCGGACCTTCGCCGTCATCGCCCACCCCGATGCGGGAAAGACCACACTGACCGAAAAACTGCTGCTCTTCGGCGGCGCCATCCACGTGGCCGGAGCCGTCAAGAGCAACAAGATCAAGAAGGGCGCCACGTCCGACTTCATGGAGATCGAACGCCAGCGCGGCATCTCGGTCGCCACGTCGGTCATGGGCTTCGAATACGAAGGCCGCAAGATCAATATCCTCGATACGCCGGGCCACGAGGACTTCGCCGAGGACACCTACCGCACGCTGACGGCCGTCGATTCGGTCATCATCGTCATCGACGGTGCCAAGGGCGTCGAGACGCAGACCCGCAAGCTGATGGAGGTGTGCCGCATGCGCCAGACGCCGGTGATGGTCTTCATCAACAAGCTGGACCGCCCCTCGAAGGAGCCCTTCGACCTGCTCGACGAGGTGGAGAAGGAGCTGCACATCCGCGTGCGGCCGCTGACCTTCCCGATCTCGAACGGCCCGACGTTCAAGGGGGTCTACAACCTCTACGAGCGGCACCTCTCGCTCTTCACGTCGGACGAGAAGCTGACGGCCGACGCCTCGACGGTGGAGATCTCGGATCTTGCCTCCGAGGTGCTCGACGCCCACATCGGCAAACAGTATGCCGACCAGCTGCGGCAGGATGTCGAACTGGTCGAGGGGGTCTACGACGAATTCGACCGCGAGGCCTATCTGCGCGGCGAAGTGGCGCCGGTCTTCTTCGGATCGGCGGTGAACAACTTCGGCGTGCGGGAGCTGCTCGAGTGCTTCATCCGCATCGCGCCGTCGCCCCGCCCCGCTCAGACCGAAACCCGTACGGTGGAGCCCTCGGAGCCCAAAATGACGGGATTCGTCTTCAAGATCCACGCCAACATGGACCCCAACCACCGCGACCGCATCGCCTTCCTGAAGATCTGCTCGGGCATCTTCGAACGCAACAAGAACTACCTCCACGTGCGCAGCGGCAAACAGATGAAGTTCTCCTCGCCGACGGCCTTCATGGCCGAAAAGAAGTCGGTGATCGACACGGCCTATCCGGGCGACATCGTGGGTCTGCACGATACGGGAAACTTCAAGATCGGCGATACGTTCACCGAAGGCGAGAAGCTCAAGTTCACGGGCATCCCGTCGTTCGCCCCGGAGCAGTTCCGCTATATTGAGAATGCCGACCCGATGAAGTTCAAGCAGCTGGCCAAGGGCATCGACCAGCTGATGGACGAAGGCGTGGCGCAACTGTTCACCTCGGCGCTCAACGGCCGCAAGATCATCGGCACGGTCGGGGCGCTGCAGTTCGAGGTGATCCAGTACCGGCTCGAGCACGAATACAACGCCTCGTGCCGCTGGGAGCCGATCTCGATCTACAAGGCCTGCTGGATCGAGAGCGACAACGCCGCCCAGCTGGCCGACTTCAAACGCCGCAAACACACCAACATGGCCGTCGACAAACACGGCCGCGACGTCTTCCTGGCCGACACGAGCTACGCACTGGCGCTGGCCCAGGAGAACTTCAAGGATATCCGCTTCCACTTCACCTCCGAATTTTAGAAGAGGGGGGGGGCGGAAAGGGGGCCGGGAGTTGGAAGGCCGGGAGCCAAAGACAGAGGCCGCGAAAAGCCTCCTATCCACCCTGCAACAAGAGAAGACAGCCACATCGGGCGGGACGAGATTATTCGTTCCGCCCGACGCTTTTACCGGACGGCGGGAGATGCCGAACGCCAACGGGAATCCGGCCGTCAAACCCCGGGAGGCGGAAAAGCGAATACCCGATGAAAAATAAATTTGCGAGAAAGGCCAAAATCGCTATATTTGCGTCCTGATGCCGACGGAACGACCGGCATCAGCGGTACACCACGCCATGGCCATGAAAGAGAAGGATTACGGGATTTTGACGGGAGGTATCCATCAACACCTCTCACCGGGAGAGTTCGGCCGCATGTTCGCCCAGCTGCGACCCCGTTTCGAGTCTCTCGCCAATCGCTATGTCCGCAATCAGACCGTTGCCGAGGACATCGTGGCGGAGAGTTTCATGACCCTCTGGGAACGCCGCGAAAAGATCGCTCCCGACAGCAATATCCCCGCCTATATCCTCACCATCGTACGGAACCGATGCCTCGACTGGCTCCGCGCACAGATCCGCCACTCGCAGATCGAACAGCGGCTCTACGGCCTGCGTCAGGAGATCGTCGAAGCGGACATCCAGTCCCTGGAGGCCTTCGACCCCAACGAGATCTGCTCGAAGGAGGTGGAGCAGATCATCCGCGAGACCCTCGAACGGCTGTCACCGCTCACGCGTCAGGTCTTCGAAGCCCGCCGCTTCGAGGAGAAATCCTACAAGGAGATCGCCGAAACCTGCGGAATCACGGTCCGCCGCGTCGAGTTCGAACTGACCAAGGCGATCAAGGAGTTCCGGACGGCTCTGCGGGACTATCTCCCGGCATTCCTTATCCTCGTCGAAATCAGCCGGTTAAGATCTTAAAAAATTTTAATTGCATTTTGGTTACAAAAACGTGCCGCACGGAGTGGGAATCCGATGCGGTTGTTCGTTATCTATATACCAAGGCAAACAGAAAAACGATGAACCCGGTTCTACTGCTCAAATACCTCGACAACACGGCCTCCGACGAGGAGATGCGCCAGGTGCTCGACTGGCTCAAGGCCGACCCCGAAAACCGTCGCGAACTCGACCGGCTCGACAAGGCGCTGGCCGACTCGATCATCTACGGCCCGCAAAGCGTGGAGGAAAATGGCTCACAACCGGCTCCGAAGGTTCCCCTCACGGCGGAAAGCCGTCACGAAGGGCGCCGGATCCCGCTGCGCCGCTACCTGCGCCGTGCGGCAGAGGTTGCCGCCGTCCTGCTTGTCGGCGCCGGCTTCTCGTGGGGGTTGACCAGCCACCGGCTGGCCCAGTGGTCGAAACGCACCTCGGCCATCGAGGTCCCCGCCGGCCAGTACCTGAGCATGCGGCTCGAGGACGGCACCGAGGTCTGGCTGCGCGCCGGAACCCGGCTGGAGTATCCGCTCGTCTTTGCCGGCCGCGAACGCCGCGTCAAGGTGCAGGGCGAAGCGATGTTCGATGTCAGCCACGATGCCGACCATCCGTTCATCGTCGAGACCTTTGCCTGCGACGTCGAGGTGCTGGGGACGAAGTTCGACGTCATGGCCGAAGAGGACGAAGGGCTCTTCTCGACCGCCCTGCTGCGCGGCCGCGTGAAGGTGACCAACAAGCTCAATGCCGGAGAAAGCGTCGTTCTGAACCCCGATGAGGAGATCACGCTCGTCGGCAACCGCCTGCAGCGAACCCGCATCGCCGATCCCGACGAATACCTCTGGACCCAGGGGCTGATCAGCATCAAGGGACAGAGTTTCCAGGAGCTGATGGACAAGTTCGAGACCTACTTCGGCGTACGGATCGTCATCGAACGCAGCGAGCTGCCGAAGGTCAACTACAACTACGGCAAGATCCGCATCTCGGACGGTATCGACACGGCGCTCGACATGCTGCAGCGTTCGGCCGACTTCACCTATACGCGCGATCCGGACAGCAACACAATTCGAATCCACTGATTCCCCGGGCCCCGGCCCGACGGGGAGAGATGACAACACCCGATAAAAACCAAAACGAACAGCCCATGAAATGATCCTTGCATCCGTTTCCGAAAATCGCGGCAGAAAAAAACTGCGGGCGCTGGCACACCCGCAGCAGAATGGCCAGCCAGAGAACGACTTCTCAATCTATCAACTAACCACTATGTAAAAGTATGAACAAAAAACGTATTCAGCAAATTAAATGCCTGTTTACACTCCTTTTCGGCGTGTGCCTGCTGCTGGGCTCGACACGCTCGTACGCCCAGACCAACCGGGTCTCGATCCGTCAGGAAAACGTCCCGATGGAGCGCGTGATGAATGAAATCGAGCAACAGACCGGCTACCTCTTTCTCTCGAACAACGACGTCGACATCCAGCGTCCGGTGAGCGTCCGCCTCGAGAACGGCACCCTGAACGAAGCCCTCGACCAGATGCTCAAGGGCTCGGGCGTCACCTACAAAGTCGACAACAAATACATCTCGCTCACCCTCACCCCCGCGCAGAGCAACGACCCGACGACGGTCAAGGGTATAGTGAGTGATGCGCACGGTCCGGTGATCGGCGCCACCGTAACGATCAAGAACGGCACGACCGGTACGACCACCTCGGCCGACGGAGGCTTCGAACTGACGGCCCGCCGCGGCGACGTGCTGGTCTTCGCCTTCATCGGCTACAAGAGCGTCGAGGTCCCCTTCACGGGGCAGACCCGTATCGACGTCACGCTTGAGGAGGAGAGCCTGCAGATGAACGCCGTGGTCGTTACGGCCCTCGGTATCAAGCGCGAGGAGCGTGCCCTGGCCTACAACGTGCAGCAGCTCAAGGCCGAGGAGCTGACGACGGTCAAGGATGCCAACTTCGTCAACTCGCTGGTCGGCAAGGTGGCCGGTGTGACGATCAACGCCGGAGCCGGCGGTGCCGGAGCCTCGACCCGCGTGGTGATGCGTGGCCAGAAGTCGATCGAGAAGAGCAACGCCGCCCTCTACGTAATCGACGGTATCCCGATGTATAACAGCAGCTTCGGCGGTTCGGGCGGCTCGTACGGCGACCAGGTCGGCTCGGAGAGCGCCGCAGACATCAACCCCGAGGACATCGAGTCGGTCAACATGCTGACCGGCCCCTCGGCCGCAGCCCTCTACGGTTCGGAGGCCGCCAACGGCGTGATCATCATCAACACCAAGCGCGGTACGGCCGACAAGACGGTCGTCACGCTGAGCAACAGCACGATGTTCTCCCGGGTGATGATGATGCCCGAGATGCAGAACCGCTACGGCACGAGCAACTCGACCTTCAGCTGGGGGGCACCCGTCGAGGGGACATTCAACGCCCGCGACTTCTTCAACACGGGTACGAACATCATCAACTCGGCTTCGGTCTCGACCGGCAACCAGAAGAATCAGACCTACATCTCGGTCTCGACGACCAACAGCGCCGACATCATCCCCGAGAGCTCGTACGACCGCTACAACTTCACGGCCCGCAACACGACGACCTTCGCCAAGGATCGCCTGACGTTTGACTTCGGCGCCAACTTCATCATCCAGGACAACAAGAACACCGTCTCGCAGGGCAAGTACTTCAACCCGCTGCCGGCCCTCTACCTCTTCCCGCGCGGCGACGACTTCGACGAGATCCGTCTCTTCGAGCGTTGGGACCCGATCCGCGGCATCATGGCCCAGTACTGGCCCTACGGCGAGGGGGCTCACTCGATGCAGAACCCCTACTGGATCCAGAAGCGCATGAAGCGCGAGACGTCGAAGCGCCGCTACATGCTCAACGCCTCGCTGAAGTGGAAGGTGACCGACTGGCTCGACATCACGGGCCGCGTGCGGGTCGACAACTCGGAGTATCGCCTCACGCGCAAGTACTACGCCACGACGCTGACCACCTTCGCCGGCGACAACGGCGGACTGACCGACCAGAACCAGACCGACCGCACGTTCTACGGTGACGTGATCGCCAACATCAACAAGACGTTCGGCGACGACTGGACCCTCAACGCCCAGATCGGCGCCTCGATCGACGACCAGCGCTACGAGATGTCGGGCGTGGGCGGCGACCTGAAGACGGCCAACTTCTTCACGACGCTGAACCTCAACACCACCGAGAAGTTCAAGGTCTTCCAGTCGGGCTGGCACGACCAGACGCAGGCCCTCTTCGCCAACGTCGAGGTGGGCTGGAAGTCGATGCTCTACCTGACGCTCACCGGCCGTAACGAGTGGCCCTCGATGCTGGCCTACTCGAAGCAGTCGTCGTTCTTCTACCCGTCGGTCGGCCTCTCGGGCGTCATCTCGAACATGGTGCAGATGCCCGAATGGTTCTCGTTCCTGAAGGTGCGCGCCTCGTATGCCCAGGTGGCCTCGTCCTTCGAGCGTTACCTCTCCAACCCGCGCTACACCTACGTCGAGCAGAGCCACGGCTGGAAGGCTCCCGCCACCTTCCCCAATACCGATCTCCGTCCCGAGGATACGCGTTCGTGGGAGGTCGGCGTCAATGCCCGCTTCCTGAACAAGATCAACCTCGACGTCACCTACTACCGTTCGAATACGCGCCACCAGACGATCTACATGCCGCTGGCCAGCTCGACCGGTTATGAAAACTACGCCGCCCAGACCGGTAACGTCCGCAACCAGGGTGTCGAACTCGCCGTGGGCTACAACAACAAGTGGGGCGACTTCCGCTGGGGTACGAACTTCACCTACTCGTTCAACGAAAACCGCATCGTCGAACTGGCCCATGGCATGATCAACCCGCTGACGGGCGTGGCCGAGGATCTGACCGAGATCAAGAAGGACTGGCTGGGTGCCTCGGACGTAGCTCCGCGCGTGATCCTGCGCGAAGGCGGCTCGCTGACCGACATCTACGTCAACCACCAGCTGGCCCGCGACCTGAACGGCAACATCCTGATCAGCAATACGGGCGGACTGTCGATGGAGACGATCGAGGCCCGCAAGGTCGGCTCGCTGGCTCCGAAGTGCAACCTGGGCTGGAGCAACAACTTCGCCTGGAAGGGCATTGACCTGGGCGTGGTCTTCACGGCCCGCATCGGCGGTCTGGCCTACTCGGCCACGCAGGGTATTCTCGACTACTACGGCGTTTCGGAGACAACGGCCGCAGCCCGCGACCGGGGCGGCATTCCGATCAACTACGGAACGGTCGACGCCCAGACCTACTACCAGACCATCGCCTCGGCCGAAGGCGGACACGGCGCCTACTACCTCTACGATGCCACGAACGTCCGTCTGCAGGAGCTCAACCTGAGCTACACGCTGCCGCAGCGCTGGTTCCGCAACAAGGCCAAGCTCACCGTCGGCTTCGTGGCCCGCAACCTGTGGATGATCTACTGCAAGGCTCCGTTCGACCCCGAAATCTCGGCCGCCACGGGCAGCAACTACTACCAGAACGTAGACTACTTCATGCTGCCCAGCACCCGGAACCTCGGTTTCAACATCAAACTCCAATTCTAAAACGCCAGTCTACCCATGAAAAACAGACTCAAGATAATGCTCGGCCTGCTGCTGATCGGCTCGCTGGCCGGCTGCACGGAGCGCTTCGAAGAGTACAATACCGATTCGTATGCGCCCGGCACGGTGGATCCCACGATGGTGCTGCCGACGATGATCGACGCCATGATGTACGTTCAGCAGAACGACTCGCAGATGGTCGACCAGATGGTCGGCTCGCTGGGCGGCTACTTCACCTGCTCGAACCGCTGGGGCGGCCAGAACTTCGATACGTTCAACCCCTCGGCCGACTGGAACCAGATCCCCTACAACACGATGTTCGTCGACGTCTACGGCAACCTCTTCGAGGTGGAGGCCTCGTCGCAGGGCTCGGGCCACTGGATGGCCATCGCCAACCTGATCCGGGCAGCCGTCATGATCCGTGTGGCCGACATTTACGGACCGATTCCCTACAGCCAGGTGATGAAGGGACTGATGTACGTCCCCTACGACACGAACGAGGATGTCTACAAGAACATCATCTCGCACCTGCAGAACTCGGCATCGACCCTCTACACCTACTCCCAGACCTATCCGGCATCGAAGCCCATGGGGACGAGCGACCCGATCTATGCCGGCGACTATGCCCTCTGGGCCCGTCTGGCCAACTCGCTGACGCTGCGTGTAGCCATCCGCACCAACAACAAGGAGGCTGCCCTCGAGGCCATCGCCCATGAGGCCGGCATGATCGAGAACAACGCTCAGAACGCCATGATGTCGCCCGGCATCCAGGGCAATCCCTATCAGCTGGCCTCGGTATCGTGGGGCGACCTGCGTGTCAACGCCTCGATCGTCGACTACATGTCGGGCTACAAGGACCCGCGCCTGTCGGCCTACTTCACCAAGTCGACCTTTGCGGGCCACACCGACCAGTATGTCGGCATGCGCTCGGGCGAAGCCGACTTCGCCAAGAACGACGTCGCGGCCTACTCGCTGCCCAACCTGACGTCGAGCGCACCGCTGCCGGTATTCGTTGCGGCCGAGACGCAGTTCCTGCTAGCCGAGGCCGCCCTGAAGGGGTGGATCGACGGCGGTGAGGCAAAGGCCCGCGAATACTACGAGGCCGGTATCCGCCTCTCGATGGAGCAGAACGGCATCACGGACAGCCAGGCCGTATCGGACTACCTGGGCAACAAGACCCTCACCCCGGCCGGTCATCTGAACGATCCGCGCGGCACGAAGTACAACTACGACCGCAAGAGCAACGTGAAGATCAGCTGGGAGGCCGAGACCTCGCAGGAGCGCCACCTCGAGCAGATCATCACCCAGAAGTGGATCGCCAACTACCCGATGGGACTCGAGGCGTGGGCCGAATACCGCCGTACGGGCTATCCGGAGCTGGCCCCCGTGATCGACAACCTGAGCGGCGGCGTGGTTGACTCGAACCGCGGCATGCGCCGTCTCTCCTTCCCGCTCTCGGAAAAGGACCAGAACACGACCAACTACCAGCAGGCCGTGACGATGATCGGCGGAACGGATTCGCCGGCCGTGGACCTCTTCTGGACGAAGAAAAACTAACCGTAAAACCAAGACCAAGCAATCACTATGAACTGGAAAAGAAACAGCCGGGCACTCCTCGTCGCCGGACTCTTCGCTTCGGGATTCTGCGCCTGCAGCGAGTGGACCGAAGCCGAAATCGAACAGGTGCTGCCCTACGACAATACCGTCACGAACAAACCGGAAAGCTATTACCGCGACCTGCGGGCCTGGAAAGCGAGCGAGCACTCGATCTCGTTCGGATGGTTCAGCGGCTGGGGCGAACCGACGGCCGGTACGACCAATATGCTGGCCGGCATCCCCGACTCGATGGACATCGTCTCGCTGTGGGGCAACTGGAACAACCTCTCGGAGGGGAAACGCCGCGATCTGCGCGAAGTACAGCAGAAGAAGGGCACCCGGGTCGTATTCTGTTCGTTCACCCGCTGGGTGGGCCAGAACTTCACGCCGCCCGAATATGACATCGACGAGTCGACCCGGACCGAGTTCTGGGGCTGGAAGGAGGGCGATCCCGAAGCCATCAACGCCGCCATCGCCAAATATGCAAAGGCGATCGCCGATACGGTTTTCAAATACAACTACGACGGATTCGACATCGACTTCGAACCCAACTACGGCTACTCGGGCCCGTTGGCCAGCAACATGGGCCACATGCACACGCTGCTGACCGAGCTCAACAAGTACATCGGTCCCCAGTCGCCCAATCCCGACAAGCTGCTGCTCGTGGACGGCGAGCCCCAGACGCTCAACCCCGAAAGCGGTCCGCTGATCGACTACTACGTCATCCAGGCCTACACCATCTCGGGAGGCTCGCCCTCGCCCGATGCCGCAGGCACCGAATCCGACAAGGATATCCGCCTGCAGAAGTGTCTGAACAAGTTCAAGGGGGTCATGAGCGAGGAGGAGATCACCAACCGCTTCGTGATCTGCGAGAACCTCGAGAGTGCGATCGATGCACTCAACGGCGGCTTCTACTGGGTGCTGCGCGACGGAACACGCACCGACAAGAGCAAGATTCCCTCGCTGGTCGGCATGGCCATGTGGCAGCCGACGAACGGGTTCCGCAAGGGTGGTTTCGGCGCCTACCAGTTCGGATACGAGGCCTCGAATACGCCGTCGTACAAGTGGATGCGGCGCGCCATCGCAGCCCAGCAGGCTCTCGAAAACCCCACCCCGGACGAAACGAAGTGAAACAACCTAAAACTGTGACTACAAGATGAAAAAACTGCAAATAGTATCTGTATCCCTTCTGCTTGCGGCAGCAGCCCTGACCGGCTGCAAGGATGCGGAGTACGGAACGCTCGGCCAGCATGCCTATATCAACGAAAGCGTCTCGTCGCTGAGCAAATCCACGAAGGTGACGCTCGAGGGCGATCAGGGCGCCGAGGTGAAGCTGACCATCTGTCTCAGCTCGAAAAGCCAGGAAGAGGCCTGTTTCCGCCTGGTCGTGGATGAAAACGTACTGAAAACCTACAACGAGACCCAGAGCGCCAGCTACACGACGATGCCGGAGAAGCTCTTCCAGCTTCCGGAGAGTATCACGGTCGGGAAGGACAAGTTCAGCGCCGATCCCTCCACGATCCGCATCAGCCCGATCCCGGCCGAGTTGTCGGGCGAGCAATACGCCATTCCGCTGCGTCTGGAGAGTGTCGACGGTAAGATCCCGACGACGAATGCCACGTCGACGTTCGTCATCACGGTCGAGAGTACCGCCGTATCGACCCTCCCGATGTTCAACGGCGGAGCAGGTCTGGCCACCGACGAGGGATTCCCGATGATGCTCGACCAGTTCACCGTGGAGGTTCGCTTCCAGATCAGCAACACGAGCAACCGCAACCGGGCCGTCTTCACGAACGGCGGAACGAACGGCAGTCTGGTGCTGCTTCGCTTCGAGGATCCGCAGAGCGACCAGAAGGATGAGTCCGGCGAGGTTGTCACGGCAGCCCACTCGCTGGTTCAGTTCCAGGGCGACAACGGCTATCTGAACCCGAATGCGGCATTCGTACCCAACAAATGGCAGCACCTGGCCGTCACCTACGACGGAACGACGGTGAAGATCTATGTCAACGGAGCCTTTGCCGGATCGAAGGATATCGTCGTGAAGAACGAGTTCAAGCAGGCCGGCTGGTTCGGCGGCAGCATGGGCGGCAGCGACGGCGGCCACGGAACGGATGACTCGTGGTGGTCGGGCTGCAAGATTCTGGTGGCCGAAGGACGCATCTGGTCGGTATGCCGTACGGAGTCGCAGATCCAGAACAACATGACAACCGTCAGCCCGCAGTCGGAGGGTCTGGAGGCCTACTGGCGTTTCAACGACGGCAGCGGTACGACGTTCAACGACTGCACGGGACATGGCCATACGCTCTTCACGAAGAACGATCCCACGTGGATTCCGGGCATCAAGTCGAATGCGGTTTCGACCGAATGGCCCGAATAATTCCGGAACCGGAATAAACAGGACGGCGCCTCATCCTCTGGATGGGGCGCCTTTTTAATCGGATCAAGTACCGGAGGCAGCCGATACACGCAGGGTCTTCACCGTCGTACGGCGGGTCTCGTTGGGAATGCGGAGCATCCGCACGAATTCTCAGTTTGTAGCTACCTGTACCTGTAACAAACGACGGAAACACGGGTTTTCATCGGTTTTGGTTGACTTCCTGGTTGACTTTTTCGCGTCAACCGCGACGTCAACCGCCCGTTCAGCAGGCAGGCGCAGAAACGAAAAAGGCTCGACAATCAGTTGATTGTCAAGCCTTTTCATCAGTCGGGGTGACTGGATTCGAACCAGCGACCACACGCCCCCCAGACGTGTACTCTAACCGGACTGAGCTACGCCCCGATTCCGCCCGCGAAGTGTAAAACCCTTCGCTTTGGGACTGCAAATATAAGCACATATTTTTTATAAACAAATACTTTTCTGCAATTTTTTTTCCTACTTTTGCAGAGATGAAACGATTCGCCCTACTTACCCTGGCCCTTGCAGCAGCCCTCGTGTCGGGTTGCTCGGGATCCGCTGAGCACAGCCTAAGCGACTTCACGACAAGCGTTTACACCCCTTCCTATGCCTCCGGATTCGACATCCGGGGCACCGAAAAGGATGCCTCGACCCTCATCACGGTCCGCAACCCCTGGCAGGGTGGCAATCAGGTCGAACAACACCTGATTCTCCTGCGCGGGAAGGCCCAGGCCCCCGAAAACGGCGATTTGCAGACCGTCAAGGCCCCCGTCCGACGCGTAGTCTGCATGTCTTCGAGCCACGTTGCGCTCTTCGATGCCACGGGGCAGGTCGACCGCGTGGTCGGTGTCTCGGGCCTCGACTATATAGCCAATCCCCGCATCCGCCAACGCGCCCAGCAGGGCGAGGTGCGCGACGTGGGCTACGATACGAATCTCAATTTCGAGCTCCTCGCCGCCCTGCAGCCCGACCTGGTCCTGCTCTACGGCATCTCGGGCGAGAATACGACCATCACCGGGAAACTCCGCGAACTGGGCATTCCCTACCTTTATATAGGAGACTACGTCGAGGAGTCGCCGCTGGGCAAGGCCGAATGGCTCGTGGCGGCGGCCGAGCTGTGCGACCGGCGCGAGGCCGGAGCCGATACCCTGCGCCGCATCGCATCGCGTTACAACGCTATCAAGACGCGTCTCGATCCGGCGGACGCCCGCCCGAAGGTGATGCTCAACACCCCCTACCGCGATACGTGGTTCATGCCCTCGACCCGGAGCTACATGGTGCGTCTGATCGAGGATGCCGGCGGCAGCTACGTCTACACGAAGAACCACTCGAACGCGTCGGTGGCGGTCGATCTCGAGGAGGCCTACCTGCTGGCCCACGAGGCCGATTTCTGGATCAACGTCGGGGCGTGCAACTCGCTCGGCGAACTGACGGCGCAGAATCCGAAATTTGCCGACGTCCCGGCCGTCGTCGACCGCTGCGTGTGGAACAACAACCGCCGCCAAACCCCGGGAGGCGGCTCCGACTTCTGGGAGTCGGGGATTGTCCGCCCGGATGTCATCCTGCGCGACCTGCGCACGATCCTCTGCGGAGGCAGCGACTCGACCTATTATTACAAACGTCTCGAATAACCCCACCGACCGATGTCCCGAACCACGCTGCTCTTCGTGCTGCTCACGCTGCTCACCGCCGCACTCTTCGTCGGCGATCTGGCCGTGGGATCGGTCGATATTCCACTGGCGGAGGTCTGGGCGGCCCTGACGGGCGGCGCCTGCGACCCGACAACCGGCACCATCATCCTGAAGATCCGCCTGCTGAAGGCCCTCACGGCGCTGCTGGCCGGCAGTGCGCTGGCTGCCAGCGGTCTGGAGATGCAGACCCTCTTCCGCAACCCGCTGGCCGGCCCCTACGTCCTGGGTATCAGCGCCGGAGCATCGCTGGGTGTCGCCCTGTTCCTGCTCGGAGCCCCGCTGCTGGGCGTCGCCGGACACTCGTTCGTCCAGTCGCTCGGCACGGCCGGGTCGGCCTGGATCGGTTCGGCCCTCGTGCTGGCCATCGTCATGGGGGTCAGCCGCCGCATCAAGGATATCATGGTGATCCTGATCCTGGGCATGATGTTCAGTTCGGGGGTCAGCTCGGTGGTCGAGATCCTGCAGTACCTCTCGAACGAGGCGGCCCTCAAGTCGTTCGTCATCTGGACGATGGGATCGCTGGGCGACGTCACCGGAAACCGCCTGATGCTGATGCTGCCGGCCGTGGCGGCGGGGCTGGTGCTGGCCGTGGCGGTCATCAAACCGCTCAACCTGCTGCTGCTGGGCGAGAACTACGCCCGCACGATGGGGCTCAACGTCCAGCGCACACGCCTGCTGATCTTCCTCTCGACGGTCCTGCTCGCCGGCACCGTCACGGCCTTCTGCGGCCCGGTGGGCTTCATCGGACTGGCCGTCCCGCACCTGGCACGCATGATCTTCGCCTCGGCCGACCACCGCATCCTGATGCCAGCCTCGATGCTGGCGGGGGCGGCGCTGCTGCTGATCTGCGACCTGGTGGCCAAGGTGCTGGCCCTGCCGATCAACACCATCACGGCACTGATGGGCATTCCGGTCGTCATCTTCGTCGTCATCCGCAACCGCAACCTCTTCTGAACGCCATGAGCATCCTCCTCGACCACGTCACCCTCGCCTACGGCAGCCGCACACTGCTCGCCGACGTCAGCGCCTCCTTCACACAGGGGACGCTCACAGCCCTGATCGGCCGCAACGGCACGGGCAAGAGCACCCTGCTGCGGGCCATCGCCGGACTGGGCCCCATAGCGTCGGGAGAGATCCGCCTGTGCGGACACACGCTGGCGGAGCTGACCCCGCGCCGGCAGGCCGAGACCATCGCCTTCGTGACGACCGACAAGGTGCGCATCGCCAACCTCTCGTGCGAGGATGTCGTCTCGCTGGGGCGCGCCCCCTACACCAACTGGATCGGACGCATGCAGGAGGAGGACCGCGCCGTAGTCGAACGTTCGCTGCGGCTGGTCGGCATGTCGGACTTCGCCCGCAAGACAATGGACCGCATGTCGGACGGCGAATGCCAGCGGGTGATGATCGCCCGGGCGCTGGCCCAGGATACGCCGGTGATCCTGCTCGACGAACCCACGGCCTTCCTCGACCTGCCGAACCGCTACGAGCTGGCGACACTCCTGCGCCGGCTCTCGCGCGACGAGGGGAAGTGCATCCTCTTCTCGACGCACGATCTCGACGTGGCGCTGTCGCTGTGCGACACCGTGGCGCTGATCGACACCCCGACGCTGCACAGCCTCCCGGCCGACGAGATGGTCGCCAGCGGCTACCTCGAGCGCCTCTTCTCGGGCGAAAGCGCCCGATTCGACCCCGCAACACGCAGCGTCCGGCTCCGATAGTGCAGTTCGGGGCCGCTCCCTCCGGACCGCCGGTTCGGGGGAATTCCTTCGCCCGTCGGAGGCCAAGCAGGCATCTTCCGACCCGGCCCGTCACCCCCTGAGAGGGCGATTCTGCGGCACATCACGATTTTTTTCACATTTTTTCACCCCATTTATTTGCGCAAGAAACTTTTTTACTTACCTTTGCACCGCTAAAGCGCCCCATTACGGATCGCGCGATAGTGGTAGAGGCCCATTCGTCTATCGGTTAGGACGCAAGATTTTCATTCTTGAAAGAGCAGTTCGATTCTGCTATGGGCTACCAACGGGCCGAAGGAGGGCCGCGAGAGAACGGGGGGGGAGAGAAAGACGGAGAGACGAGAGGCGAAGGACCGGAGACGAAACGAGGCCGAGTGATAAAACGAGGCTGAGTGACGAAACGAGGCTAAGTGAGGCCGAAAAAATCGACATCCGAACCGCCTGAAATCCTCCACAAAAAGAGACTCCCCAACCACATTCCCGCAACCATCCGACAGCCTTGACGGGTGAAAACCATTCAGGAGCGGACTTCAGGTCTATCCGAAAGCGGCCACGGCCGTTCAAGTGCAGAAAACTGAAAAAGTAAAAAAATAAATCAAAAACGGATTATGGCAAACCATAAGTCATCGAAAAAACGCATTCGTCAGACCGTGGCGAAGCGTGCGCATAACCGGCTCTATCACAAGACGACGCGTAACGCCGTGAAGGCCCTGCGCGCCACGACCGAGAAGAGCGCTGCCGAGGCTCTACTGCCCAAGGTAACGGCAATGCTCGACAAGCTGGCCAAGCACAACATCATGCACAAGAACAAGGCAGGCAACCTGAAGAGCGCTATCCAGCTCCACGTGAACTCCCTCTAATTCTTGAGCAAACGACTGCAAGGCCCGGACCGCAAGTCCGGGCCTTGTCTTTTCCACCCCTGTGTACGCGGGATCCGCCGAAAAAAGAAGGAAATCGCGGGTGGGGCATGCAGGAGGAAGAGTCCGGAAGAGAGTCCGGAGACCGGAAAGGACTGGGAAGGAGCCAGAAAAACCGGGAACCTGAGCGGCCAGGGGAGAGGGAGGGGGCAGAAAAAACCGGTCCGCCCCGACGGGCGAACCGGCCTGCAGATACCGAAAGACCGATACCTATTTCAGTCCGTCGACAACGGTGGCAATGCGGTCGAAAACCTCATCCATCGTACCGACACCGTTGACCGAAGCATACTTGCCCTGAGCGGCGTAGTAGTCGGCCACGACAGCCGTCTGCTTGTGGTAGACGGCCAGACGCTCGCGGATCACCTCCTCCGAGGCATCGTCGGCACGGCCCGAGTCCTTGCCGCGCAGCAGCAGACGACGAACCAGCTCCTCCTCCGGAACGTGGATGTCAACCATGATGTCGACCTTCAGCCCGTGCTTGGCAAGGATCTTGTCGAACTCCTCGGCCTGCACCGTCGTACGGGGGAAGCCGTCGAAGATGCACCCCTTGGCATCGAGGTGGTCGGCCACGTAGTTGGCAATCATGCCGATGACGATCGAGTCGGGGGCGAGCTTGCCCTCCTTGATGTAGGACTCCATGCTGCGGCCGAGTTCCGTACCGCGGCGGATCTCGTCGCGGATCACCTCGCCGGTCGAGACATGGTCGATTCCGTAGTGTTCTTTCAGACGCTGCGCCTGGGTTCCCTTGCCGCAACCCGGAGCACCGAATAAGACGATATTGATCATAACTAACCCGTTTTTAGGATTTCATGCGGACAAAAATACGTTATTTTTGCCCAAATCAAGAATGTTTGGCTAATTTTGTAAAAAATCTAAAGAATAATATGGAGCCCAAGAAACGCACCGAGATTGCGACGCTCGGACAATTCGGACTGATCGACCTGTTGACGAAGGATTTCCCCCTGCACCAGGCCTCGACGCTCAAGGGGGTCGGCGACGATGCCGCGGTGATTGCCCCGACGGATGGCGAAGAGGTTCTGTTCACCACCGACTCGTTTTACGAGGGGGTCGACTTCGACCTCACCTACTTCCCGCTCAAACATCTGGGATACAAGGTCGTGACGGCCGGCGTGAGCGACATCCTGGCCATGAATGCCCTGCCGTCGCAGATCACCGTATCGCTCGGCGTCTCGGCGAAACTGCCCGTCGAGGCGCTGCAGGATCTCTACGAAGGGATCTCGTTCGCCTGCCAGGAGCAGGGGATCGATCTGGTGGGCGGCGACACGCGGGCCTCGATGACCGGGCTGGTGATCACCGTCACCGTGCTGGGGCATGCGGCCAAGGAGCAGATCGTCTACCGCAGCGGCGCGCAGCTCCACGACCTGATCTGCCTGACGGGCAACCTCGGGGCCGCCTACATGGGACTCCACCTGCTCGAACGTGAAAAACGGGTGCTTGCCGACGTGAAGAACCCCGAACCGCAGTTCAAGGGGTATGAGTACCTGCTGGAGAAGTATCTGAAGCCGCGTCCGCGGACCGACATCATCGAGACGCTCCGCGAGGAGAAGATCCTGCCGACGTCAATGATCGACCTCACGGACGGACTGGCCAGCGATCTGATGCAGCTCTGCAAGTCGTCGAAATGCGGCGCACGGATCTACCTCGAACGGATCCCCATCGCGCAGCAGACCACGTCGCTGGCCGAGGAGATGCATACGGATCCGGTCGTGGCGGCGCTGAACGGCGGTGAGGATTACGAACTGCTCTTCACCGTGCCGCTGTCGATGCAGAAGCAGGTGATGCGGCTGGGGCTGGTCGACGTCATCGGCCACATCACGGCCGAATCGACCGGCGCCTACCTCGTGACACCCGACGGCGGCGAGATCCGGCTGAAGGCCCAGGGTTTTCCGGAGAAATAACCCATCGACGCAAGAATCCCCCGATCAGATCGGGGGATTTTTTCAGAAGCGGCGCAATTCATCGTTTCGGCTTCCGATCGCCCCAAACACACAGGCAGATCTGCAAGGCCTCCAGGATGAACCCGAACGACGATGGTCGAACGGGAGAAAAGGGCCCCGTCGCGAAAGATCAGATCCCGGATCCCGCAGGAAACCGCACACGAAATCAGTGCATATTTTTGTTTTTGCGGAAATTATGCTTATCTTTGCGGTCCCGAAAAGGGACTAACAACTAATTAAAAGCATTATGAACAATTACGAAACCGTTTTCATTGTCACGCCGGTTCTGTCCGATGCTCAGGTTCAGGAGGTCGCTGACAAATTCCAGGGTGTCATCACCGAAAACGGCGGTCAGATTGTGAACCGGGAGTCGTGGGGCCTTCGCAAGCTCGCATACCCGATCCAGAAGAAGACCACCGGTTTCTACTTCCTCATGGAGTTCACGGGTGAGGGCTCGCTCATCAACACCCTCGAAACGCAGTATCGCCGCGACGAGCGCGTGATCCGTTTCTTGACTTTCAAGCAGGACAAGTTCGCCGTAGAGTACTCGGAGAAGCGTCGTGCAAAACTTTCTAACAAACAGGAGGAGTAAACCATGGCACAGGAAAACAAGGCTCAGTCGGAAATCCGTTACCTCAACCCCGTATCGGTCGACGTTAAGAAGAAGAAATACTGCCGTTTCAAGAAGCTCGGCATCAAGTATGTAGACTATAAGGACGGTGAGTTCCTCAAGAAGTTCCTCAACGAGCAGGGCAAGATTCTGCCCCGCCGCCTGACGGGAACCTCGCAGAAGTTCCAGAAGAAGGTCGCCCAGGCCGTGAAACGTGCACGCCACCTGGCTATCCTGCCCTTCGTAACCGATTGCATGAAATAATTTAATGGAGGACTAGACCATGGAGGTAATTCTGATCAAAGATATGGAGAACCTGGGCTACGCCAACGACATCGTCAACGTTAAGCCCGGCTACGCAAACAACTACCTGATTCCCCAGGGCTTCGCCAAGGCCGCTACGGCTTCGGCAAAGAAGGTGCTGGCCGAGAATCTGAAGCAGCGCGCCCACAAGGATGCCAAGATCCTGGCCGACGCTCAGGCTCTGGCCGAGACCATCGCCAACCTGCCGCTCAGCCTCTCGATGAAGGCCGAGGAGGGCAAGCTCTTCGGTACGGTTACCGCTACCGACCTGGCTGAGGCTCTCGCCGCCAAAGGCATCACGATCGACCGCAAGCAGATCGTTGTCGAGCCCATCAAGACCGTCGGCGAGTACGAGGCTACGGCCCGCCTGCACAAGGAGGTCAAGGCTACGATCAAGTTCTCGGTTTCGGCCGCTGAATAATCGATCGCCCGATACAAGCAACAGGGAGGATTCCGATGGAATCCTCCCTGTTTTTTATTAACAATGGCAACCGGTTGATCTGCAGCGTCAACCGAACCCTTCAGAGTCGGCAAATATCAGTTATCAACAAGCGCTGTGGAGAACCGGCCCGGTTTTTCAACCCGTTTTCAACAGGGTTATCAACAATTTTCGGAGTTATTAACATTCAAAACCGCACGCGCCTGCTGCCAAAATCCCGCACCCGATAAATTCGGCCGGAGCTGCAGACCGTCCAGACTGCCCAGACTGCCCAGACTGACCTGACAATCCAGACCGACTTGTCCCGATACCCGACCCGCCGACCTTACAGACGGATTGCAGACGGGGCCCCAAACCAACCACTGCAACCAATCACGAATGGCAATCCCGATCTTCGCGTGCCAACCGACCACAAACGCCGATTCGCTCCGTCCGTGACCGCCCATGACGGGGCGACCATTCGGCGAAACTGCCCGTCGAGGCGCTGCAGGATCTCTACGAACCCCGGCGCTGCAACCAATTGCCACCGTGCAGCAGCGGGAAAAGCCGGCGTCACCGGGAGCTGATCCGCTGACCGCGGAACCAGCGTCCCCACGCATCGCGGGCATAACCGCGGCCGAGGACCTCGAATGAAGCGGCATCGGCCCCTTCGAGAGGCTCGCCGCACCAGAAGACCGTCCACGCATCGCGGGCATACCCGTCCGCAAGCTCCTCGAACGAAGAGACCGAAGCCTCCCTGAGCGGCTGTCCGGCCCAGAAGACCGTCCAGGCATCCCGTGCATAACCGTCGCGCAGGAGGGAGAATGACTGAACGGCGGCTCCCTCGACCGCCGATCCGCAGAAATAGACGCGCCACGCATCGCGCGCATAGCCGTTGCCGAGCACCTCGAACGACGAAGCCGCGGCATCACGAATCTCCTCCCCGGCGAAAAAGACCCGCCAGGCATCCTTGCCGTAGTCACCGCCAAGATCGACAAACGTACTGGCCGATACATCGTGCAGTTCGCGTCCCCGGAACCAGACCCTCCAATCATCCTTCACGTACCCCATCGGCCAGCGTGAATACTGCGGAACGGGCTGTTGCTCAGCCGCCGCGGCCCGAATCGGAAGGCAACCGAACAGACCGCATCCGCACATCACCAACCACAATCCGACAACAGAAAGAGCATATTTCATAAGTTTGACTCTTAGTTTACAAAACGACGTCTGCAGATAGAACGTTGCAGGAGGGCTTCATCGTACCCGACCGTCGCAAAGTCTGCAAAAAAAGCGCCCGTCCGGGTTTCCCGGGCGGGCGCCACATATCAATCGATGGATGGCGGGACTACTCCTCGCTCTCCTTGGCCTCCTTCTTGGCGGCAGCCTCCATGGCGCTCTTCAGAGCAGCCAGACCGGCGATGTCACCCAGCGTGGTCTTCTCGACCGAGGCGTTGATCTTCTTGACGGTCGACTTCGTAGCGTCGGCAGCGGCACGCTTCTCAGCTTTCTCGGCGGCAACAGCCTCCTTGCGGGCATCATCGTACGTACGCAGGTGCGAGAGGGTGATGCGCTTGGTAGCCTTCGAGAACTCGATAACCTTGAAGTTGAGCTTGTCGCCCACCTTCGGGGTCGTGCCGTCCTCCTTGACGAGCTGACGCGACGGGCAGAAGCCCTCGACATTCTCGCCCAGAGCGACAACGGCGCCCTTCTCGGTCATCTCGGTGATCGTACCCTCGTGGATGCTGTCAACGGGGAACTGATGCTCGAACTCGTTCCAGGGGTTCTCCTCGAGCTGCTTGTGGCCCAGCGAGAGACGACGGTTCTCCTTGTCGATCTCCAGGACAACGACCTCGATGTCGGCACCTACCTGCGTGAACTCGCCCGGGTGCTTGATCTTCTTGGTCCAGCTGAGATCCGAGATGTGGATCAGACCGTCGATACCCTCCTCGATCTCTACGAATACGCCGAAGTTGGTGAAGTTGCGCACCTTGGCCATCGTACGGGTTCCGACAGGGTATTTGGTTTCGATGTTCTCCCAGGGATCGGGGGTGAGCTGCTTGATGCCGAGCGACATCTTGCGCTCCTCGCGGTCGAGGGTCAGGATGACGGCCTCAACCTCGTCGCCGACCTTCATGAACTCCTGAGCCGAACGCAGGTGCTGGCTCCAGGACATCTCCGAGACGTGGATCAGACCCTCCACGCCGGGAGCGATCTCGACGAAGGCACCGTAATCGGCCATAACGACCACGCGGCCCTTGACCTTGTCACCAACCTTGAGGTTGGGATCGAGAGCCTCCCACGGATGCGGGGTAAGCTGCTTCAGACCCAGAGCGATACGCTTCTTGGCCTCGTCGAAGTCGAGGATCACGACGTTGATCTTCTGATCGAGCGAAACGATCTCCTCGGGACGGTTTACGCGGCCCCACGAGAGGTCGGTGATGTGGATCAGACCGTCTACGCCGCCCAGGTCGACGAATACGCCGTAGGAGGTGATGTTCTTGACGGTACCCTCGAGGATCTGGCCCTTCTCGAGCTTCGACATGATAACCTGCTTCTGAGCCTCGAGTTCGGCCTCGATGAGGGCCTTGTGCGAAACGACGACGTTGCGGAACTCCTGGTTGATCTTGACAACCTTGAACTCCATGGTCTTGTCGACATATACGTCATAGTCGCGGATGGGCTTGACATCGATCTGCGAGCCGGGGAGGAAGGCCTCGATGCCGAATACGTCGACAATCATACCGCCCTTCGTACGGCACTTGATGTAACCCTTGATGATCTCGTCCTTCTCGAGAGCCTCGTTGACGCGATCCCACGACTTGAGCTGACGGGCCTTCTTGTGGGAGAGAGCCAGCTGGCCGTTCTTGTCCTCGGCCGACTCGACGTAGACCTCCACCTTGTCGCCCACCTTCAGATCGGGGTTGTAACGGAACTCCGAGACGGGGATAACGCCCTCGCTCTTGTAGCCGATATTGACCATCACCTCACGCTTGGTGATGCCGGTAACGGTACCCTCGACCACTTCGCCGACGTTGACGTTCGAAAGCGTCTTGTCATAGGCCTCGGTGATCTGGGCCTTGTCCTGGTCGTAAACGGCCGAGTCGTTTTCAAAGGCGTTCCAGTCGAAATTCTCGTTTGCGACTTTCTTTACTTCTTCCATGTTGGAAATTGTTTTTGCGATACAATCGCTCGTTAAATGGTTAATAATTAAGTTCGTAACCCGTCGTAACGCGCCTTTCACGCGCACGCGGGACTGCAAAGGTACATCTTTTTCGCTGGAAATCAAATTTTTCGACCGATTTTCAGCCGTTTAGCCCCACATGCCGTTCTCCGGCCGGGCGCCGAAGCCGCCGCACGCCGTCAGCGCAGTTCCGTCACGGGGCGGGCGATGCGCTGCAGGGGACGGTTGTCGGGCTCGAGCGGCGAGTGCTCCTCGAGCTCCTCCAACAGCACGTCGGTCACCTTCGTATCGGTAATCCGCCCCTCGGTGCAGTTCAGTTCGTGGTAGTTCTTGAAGACGTAGTCGCTCAGCGCCACGCGGTAGCTGCGCCCCTCGCGCAGCTTCGGGAAGCGCACGTCGAGGGCACTGTCGGCCGCATTGGTGATGATGGTGTAGGGGGTCGTCGAGATGAGGTCGATGCGGTGCGACTCCTTGCGGTTCTGCGTGTCGTTGTACTTCGCCAGAATCATGCGCCGCATGTCGGCCGGCGTCATCCGCGCCACGGCCACCCGGCTGCCGAAGGGCTCCAGATCGAAGATCCGCGCCGTACTCATGCCGCCCGCCGGGATCGAATCCAGCCGCACGCCGCCGATGTGGTAGAATCCCACCTCGGCATCCTCCTCGTCGGTCACGGCCCGCACCATCCAGTTGGCCACACCCCACGCATCGGCGGCACGGGCAAACTCCCCGACGGGACGGTTCAGCTCCGGATCGGCATAGTAGCGGTCGACCTCGGCCTCGTACTGCGGATCGGGTTCATACCCCTCGAGCGGGATGATGCGGTAGTCGACGCCTGTCACCTTGCCGCCGCGCAGCCGCACGACCGCCGCTCCGATATTGGCGAGATTCTTGCCGGTCTGCGTCAGCAGCGTGCCGTTGACGAGCGTGTCGCGCAGCTCGTGGGTGTGGCCGCCGATCACCAGGTCGTAACGCGTTTCCGAGGCGAGCAGCTCCGCATCGCGGTCATCGCCCATGTGCGAGACCAGGATCAGCAGGTCGACCTTCGGCCGCAGCTCTTCGGCACAGCGGCGCGCCGCCTGCTGCGGATCGGGGAAGCGGAGCCCCGCGAAGCTGGCGGCATTCCCGGCCGGATGGCCCGGCCCCTCGTAGTTGGTCACCACGCCGACCAGACCGATGCGGACCCCCTCGCGCTCGATCACCACCGACGGCGGCAGCTGCGGGAAGGTGCACGTATCGCTCACGACGTTGGCGCAGACGACCGGAAAATCCATGCTGTCGATCATGCGGCCGAGGTAGGCCTGTCCGAAGTCGAACTCGTGGTTGCCGAGCGTGGCGGCGTCGTAGCCGAGGCGGTTCATCAGCGCGATGACCGGCAGTCCGGGGACGGGCGCCCGGTCGACATAGGCGTTTCCGGTCCAGCGGTCGCCGGCATCGACCAGCACCGTGCAGACCGTATCGCGGCACGCCTCGACGGCGGCCGCCAGGCGCGGGAAGTTCTGAATGCGGGCGTGCATGTCGTTGGTCGACAGCACGACAAGGGTCGTTTCGCGGGGCGAGCAGGCCGCCATCATCGCGACAAGGGGCAGCAGAAGCCCCCAACCGAAGCGTCTCTTCTTCATATACTCGTGATTTATTGTCATTTCAGGCAATCGGTTGCCAAAAGTACAAATTATTCTTATCTTTGAAATCCGACACAGCTAAAATTCTTTCGATGAACGATACCATTCAGATCATCTGCGAAAATCTCGGCGGGAAACTCTCCGTGGAGATGGGGACCCCGCTGCGGGAGATCGCCCGCCGGCTGACACCGGGGAAATACCCCTTCCTGGCCGCCTTTGTCAACAACCGCGTCAAGGAGCTCGACTACCGCGTCTACCGCCCCGTCACGATCTGCTTCGTCGACATCACGTCGTTTGCCGGCATCCGCGTCTACCAGCGCACGGCGTGGTTCCTGCTGCAGAAGGCCGTCAAGAACCTCTACCCGGGGCAGCGGCTCCACATCCGCCACTCGATGGGTCAGAGCGGCTTCTACTGCGAAATCGAGGGGATCGACGAGTTCTCGACGGCGGAGACCGATCGGCTGCGCGACCGCATGCTCGAACTGGTGCGGCGCGACCTGCCGATCGAACGGCAGCGGATGCTCACCACCGAGGTCCGCGCCCGCTACGCCGAGGAGGGATTCACCGACAAGATCGAACTCCTCGACACGCGGCCGCGCCTCTACAGCGACCTCTACACGCTCGACGACACGGTGGGCTACTTCTACGGATCGCTGGCCCCCTCGACGGGCTACCTCCACCTGTTCGACATCGAGCCCTACTACAACGGCTTCTACCTGGCGCTGCCGCTGCGCACGGACCCCGACCATCTGAACAAGAACGTCCAGCAGGAGAAGATGTTCTCGATCTTCCAGGAGTACCAGTCGTGGGTGACGCTGATGGGCGTGCCGACGATCGGGGCGGTCAACGCCCGCACGCTGGCAGGCGATGCCGGCGGCATGATCAAGATGGCCGAGGCGTTCCACGAGCGGAAATTCGCCGAGGTGGCCGACACGATCTACCGCGCCAACGTCGAACGCGGCATCCGCATGGTGCTGATCTCGGGCCCCTCGTCGAGCGGCAAGACCACCTCGGCCAAACGACTCGGCATCCAGCTGGGCGTGCTGGGGCTGCGCCCGGTGATGATCTCCCTGGACGACTACTTCGTCGACCGCGAAAAGACCCCGCGCGACGAAAACGGCGAATACGACTACGAGGCGCTGGAGGCGATCGACCTCAAGCTGTTCAACGACCACCTGCGGCGGCTGATGGCGGGCGAGAGCGTCGACATTCCGCGCTACGACTTCATCACGGGGCGCCGCACGCAGCACGGCACGCCGCTGACGCTCGACGAGCGGTCAATCCTCATCATCGAGGGGATCCACGGGCTCAATCCGCGGCTGACCCCCTCGATTCCCGATTCGAAGAAGTTCCGCATCTACATCTCGTGCTTCACGTCGGTGGCGATGGACAACCTCTCGCGCATCGCCACGACGGACAACCGTCTGCTGCGCCGCCTGACGCGCGACTACAAGCAGCGCGGAGCCGATGCCCTGCAGACTCTTTCGCGATGGGCCTCGGTGCGCCGCGGCGAGGAGCGTCACATCTTCCCCTATCAGGAGAATGCCGACGTAATGCTCAACTCGTCGCTCTTCTACGAGATCTCGGTGCTGCGGCCCTTCGCCGAGAAGATCCTGCGCGAGGTGCCCGACACGGTGCCGGAGTTCGACGAGGCGCGGCGCATGCTGAAGTTCCTCGACAACTTCATTCCGATCCCGCCCGACGAGATTCCGCCGACGTCGATCCTGCGCGAGTTCATCGGCGGTAGTTCGTTCAAATACTGAGGCAACGCCGCCGGGCCGGGCGGTCCACCCGGCCCGGCAGCCGACTCCCAACCGGCAGTGACCGGCTCCTCGGCGGCCCGGCATCCGTCTATCAACCAACCCGGTACCGGCCGGCCCCTTCCCGGGCGGTGCCATCACCCAAACTCCCCGCTCTCCATGTACTCCCGTCCGCTCCTGGCACTGGCCGCCCTGCCACTCACGGCGACGGCCGCAGCCGCCGAACCGCAACCCGACGCCCCGCGCCCGAACATCCTCCTCTTTCTGGTCGACGACATGGGATGGCAGGATACGTCGGTCCCCTTCTACGAGCAGCGCACGCCGCTCAACGACCGCTACCACACCCCCAACATGGAGCGGCTGGCCCGGATGGGTGTCCGCTTCACGGCGGCCTATGCCTGCGCCGTGTCATCGCCCTCGCGCTGCAGCCTGCTCTCGGGAATGAACGCCGCCCGCCACCGCGTCACCAACTGGACGCTCGACTACGACCGTCAGACCGATGCCCGGAGCGAGGTGATCGACCTCCCGGCCTGGAACTGGAACGGCATCCAGCCCGACACCGTCATCTCGGCGCACAACACGCGCAACGCCACCCCCGTAACGACCCTTCCGCAGCTGCTCCGCGCCCACGGCTACTACACGATCCACTGCGGCAAGGCCCACTTCGGGGCGAAGACCACCCCCGGGGCCGATCCCCGTACGATGGGCTTCGACGTCAACATCGCCGGCGGGGCCAACGGCGCTCCGGGAAGCTACCTCGCCCGCCGCAACTTCGGCCAGGGGACGCCGCAGGAGGTGCTCGGACTCGAAAAGTACTACGGCACGGATCTCTTCCTGACCGAGGTGCTGACACGCGAAGCGATCGAGGCGCTGAAGGTGCCGATCGCCTCGGGGCAGCCCTTCTACCTCTACATGTCGCACTACGCCGTGCACGCCCCCTACGAGGAGGACGTGCGCTTCACGTCGCACTACCGGGGCCGTTACGACACGCAGCTCGACGCCCCGCTCAACGAAAACGAGACGCGTTACGCGGCGCTCGTCGAGGGGATGGACCGCAGCCTGGGCGACCTGCTCGACTTTCTGGAGCAATACCCCGAGACGGCCCGCAACACGATCATTCTCTTCCTGTCGGACAACGGCGGCCAGGGGCTGAACAACGTCCGCCAGGGACGAGCCAACCGCGATCAGAACTGGCCCGCACGGGCCGGCAAGGGGTCGGCCTTTCTGGGCGGCGTCCGCGAACCGATGCTGGTCGTCTGGCCGGGCGTGGTCGAGGGGGGCACGACGTGCGACCAGCCGGTGATGATCGAGGACTTCTTCCCGACGGTGCTCGAACTGGCCGGCGTGGAGCACTACACGACCCGCCAGACCATCGACGGGCGGAGCTTTGCCGGGGTGCTTCGCCACCCCTCCCGACGCTACCGCCGGCCGATCGTATGGCACTTCCCGAACCTGTGGGGTGAAACCCAGAATCAGGAGGAGGGTTACGGCGCCTATTCGGCCCTCCTCGACGGCGACTGGCATCTGATCTACACCTGGGAGACGGGGCGGCTGCGTCTCTACAACATCCGCCGCGACATCGGCGAACAGCACGACCTGGCGTCCGAAGAGCCCGCCCGCGTACGGCGCATGGCCCGGCAGCTGGGCGAACAACTGCGCCGGGCGGCGGCCCAACGCCCCACGTTCCGCGCTACGGGCGAGCCGTGTCCGTGGCCCGACGAGGTCCGCACCGGAAAATAGCCCGCTCCGCAGCGGCAATCCCGACGCACGATCCGACCGAAAATAATCCGATCGAAATTTTTGCGCTTCCATCGCTTTTACCTTATCTTTGTATAACCTTGTCCGAAAGATCGACAATTCTTAAACATACCGTATGTTCGACAAATTCTCCGGACGCCACATCGGCGTCAACAACGAAAAGGATCTCCGGGCCATGCTCGACGTCATCGGCGTGGGTTCGGTCGACGAACTGATCGCTCAGGTCATCCCGCAGTCCATCCGTCTCAAAAAACCGCTGGCACTCCCCGCCGAAGGGATGAGCGAATACGAATTCGCCGCCCACATCCGCGCCCTGGCCGACCGCAACCGCACGCTGCGTTCGTTCATCGGCATGGGATGGTACCCGTGCGCCGTGCCGGCCGCCGTCTCGCGCAACGTCTTCGAGAACCCCGCCTGGTACACCTCCTACACCCCCTATCAGGCCGAAATCTCACAGGGACGTCTCGAGGCGCTGCTCAACTTCCAGACCGCCCTGATCTCACTGACGGGCATGGAGATCGGCAACTGCTCGCTGCTCGACGAGGGCACGGCTGCGGCCGAGGCCATGCTGATGATGTTCGCCCTGCGCTCACGCGAGGCCGTCAAGGAAGGGCGCAACCAGCTCTTCGTCGACCGCAACATCTTCCCGCAGACGCTCGACGTGCTGCTCACGCGCAGCGAACCCTTCGGCATCGAGCTGATCATCGACGAATACGACGAATATGAATTCACGGGCCGCGAATTCGGCGCCATCGTCCAGTATCCGGCCGCCGACGGCACGGTGCGCGACTACGCCGACTTCACCGCCGCCGCCCACGCCAAGGGGGCACTCGTCACGGCCGTGGCCGACCCGCTCGCACTGGCCCTGCTGAAGGCCCCCGGTGAGTGGGGTGCCGACATCGCCGTGGGTTCGACCCAGCGTCTGGGTACACCGATGGGCTTCGGCGGCCCGAGCGCCGGATACATGACCACGCGCGAGGCCTTCAAGCGCAACATGCCGGGCCGCATCATCGGCGTCTCGGTCGACCGGCTGGGCAACAAGGCGCTGCGCATGGCTTTGCAGATGCGCGAACAGCACATCAAGCGCGAGCGCGCCACGTCGAACATCTGCACCGCCTCGGCGCTGATGGCCTCGATGGTGGGCTTCTACTGCGTCTACAACGGTCCCGAAGGGCTGCACCGCGCCGCCGAAACGGCCCACCTGGCCGCCGCAACCGTCGCCCGCGGCCTCGAGGCACTCGACTACAAACTCACCTCGAAGGAGTTCTTCGACACGCTGGAGGTCGAGGCCGAAGCCGCCGTCGTACAGTCGCTGGCCCTCGAGCAGGGGATCAACTTCTTCTACCCCGCAGAAGGGAAGGTGCGCATGTCGTTCGACGAGGTGACCACCCCCGAGGAGGTCGAGACCGTCATCGGCATCTTCGCCGCCGCCAAGGGCAAGAAGGCCAAGGCCGTGAAGGCCGTCACCGAGAGCTGCATCCCGGTGGCGCTGCGCCGCCAGTCGCCCTACCTCGAGGAGCCGGTCTTCAACCGCTACCGCTCGGAGAGCGCCCTGATGCGCTACATCAAACAGTTCGAACTGCGCGACATCTCGCTGGCCAACTCGATGATCTCGCTGGGCTCGTGCACGATGAAGCTCAACGCCGCGGCGCTCATGCAGCCGCTCTCGCTGGCCGGCTTCCAGAACATGCACCCCTACGCCCCGGCGGATCAGGCCGAAGGCTATCTGACGATGATCGCCGAACTGGAACACGATCTGGCCACGATCACCGGACTGGCCGCCTGCTCGCTGCAGCCCAATTCGGGAGCCGCCGGCGAGTATTCGGGGCTGATGGTGATCCGCGCCTACCACCAGAGCCGCGGCCAAGGCTACCGCAACGTGGTGCTGATCCCGGCATCGGCCCACGGCACGAACCCCGCATCGGCCGCCATGGCCGGCATGAAGATCGTCACGGTGGCGTGCGACGAGCGCGGCAACATCGACGTGGCCGATCTGGAGGCCAAGGCCAAGGAGTACAGCTCGGAGCTGTGCGGACTGATGGTGACCTACCCCTCGACACACGGTGTCTTTGAGAGCCGCATCCGCGAGATCGTCGACGCGGTGCACGACGCCGGCGGTCTGGTCTACATGGACGGCGCCAACATGAACGCCCAGGTCGGGCTGACGAACCCCGGCTACATCGGTGCCGACGTCTGCCACCTGAATCTCCACAAGACCTTTGCCATGCCTCACGGAGGCGGCGGCCCGGGTGTGGGCCCGATCTGCGTGGCCGAGCACCTGAAGGCCTTCCTGCCGACCCACCCGATCGTCGCCACGGGCGGCGAAGAGGGCATCACGGCCGTGGCTTCGGCTCCGTGGGGATCGGCCATGCTGCTGCCGATCACCTACGGCTACATCAAGATGCTCGGTGCCGACGGCCTGCGCCAGGCCACCGAGATGGCCATCGTCAACGCCAACTACATGTCCTCGGCCCTGAAGTCGGAGTACCGCACCTACTACTCGGGTGAGACGGGCCGCGTGGGTCACGAGATGATCCTCGATCTGACGCACTTCAAGAAGGATTTCGACATCGACTGCGGCGACATCGCCCACCGGCTGATGGACTACGGCTTCCACGCCCCGACGCTCTCGTTCCCGGTACACGAGACGCTGATGGTCGAGCCCACGGAATCGGAACCCAAGGAGGAGATGGACCGCTTCATCGAGGCGCTGGTGCAGATCAAGCGCGAATGCGAAGCGGCCGCCGCCTCGGGCGAGAAGAACAACGTGGTGGTGAACGCCCCGCATACGGCCTACGAACTGGCCGGCGAGTGGCCCCACCCCTACTCGCGCATGGAGGCCGCCTTCCCGCTCGAGTGGGTCCGCCGGGCGAAGTTCTTCCCCTACGTCTCGAAGATCGACAACGGATACGGCGACCGTCATCTCTGCTGCCTCAACTGCGACTGACCGGGTCGCAGCGAGGGGGGGGGTAAATGAGGCATAGCTCCTTCGGTCTGTCGGCAGGCAGTCTCCTTGGGTTACCGACAAGGCACCACGGCAGGCGGCCGGGGGATGAAGGTTCCCGGACAGCCGGCAAGGAGGCAAGGAGGCAACCCGACCACCTGCCGGGCACGAAAACTCCTCCGGCCCCCGGGCAAGCGGTTGTCTCGCACCGTCAGGCAAGGAGCTGCTCCGCAAGCGGCAATCACATGTCGCCAGGCAAGGTTTCGCCGGGCACATGGTGATTCCGCGCAGCCAGGCAAGGAGCCCCGCAGAGCCGCCCCGCAAGGATGAAACCGACACGGCAAGGGCGACGGGTGAGACCCGCCGCCCTTTTTCACAGACTCCGGCACGATTTTCGGACGCAGAATTTTGCCCGAGAATTTGGCAACTCGCCCCGAAGTGCGTACCTTTGGGGCCGCAGCCGCCGCACAGCGGACCGCTGCAGACAAACACCTGAACAACAGGCAAACTCTTAAATCAAGCAAATACTCGTATGAAAGTAGAACAGAACAAAATGGTCGCCGTGGACTACAAGCTCACCGTCGACGGCAAGATTGCGGACCAGTCGCGTCCGGGCCAGCCGCTGGAGTTCATCTTCGGCACGGGCATGCTGCTCCCGAAGTTCGAGGAGGCGATCCTCGGCAAGGAGCCCGGTGACAAGGTCTCGTTCACGCTGGAGCCCAAGGACGGCTACGGCGAGGTGATCGAGGAGGCGATCGTCAATCTGCCCAAGAATATCTTCATGGTCGACGGCAAACTGGCCGAGGATATCCTCTTCGAGGGGAGCCAGGTGCCGATGAGCGATGCCCAGGGCAACCGCATGATGGGCACGGTCAAGGAGGTCGGCGACGAGCACGTGAAGATGGACTTCAACCACCCGATGGCCGGCAAGACGCTGAACTTCGAGGTCGAGGTGGTATCGGTTCGCGACGTGACCCCGGAGGATCTGCAGGGCCACTGCTCGTGCGGATCGTGCGGCGGCGACCACGGCTGTGACGACGGCTGCTGCGACGACCACGACGGTCACTGCCACTGCCACTAATCGCCGCTGCGGAGGATCGGACCGCCCGAAGAGGCCCCGGATCGATCCCCACGGCAGGGTGTATCAGAAAAAACCGGGTTTCGATCCGGTTTTTTTCATCTCCGGCCGTTTCCCGGGGAGAAGTCCGGCCATATCCGGTTCTCTTCCGCGCAATCGGCCAAACGTTTCGCACCGCATGCACACGCTACGCCAATATCTGATGAGTCTCTCGGACCCCTGCGGGCTGACCCGCACGCTGGGGGAGGTGGAGGTATGCCGCGATGCCACGGGGCGGATGTGCTTCAGTGTCGGCAACTCGGCCGTGGTCTTCCGCATCCGTCACGAGGGGCGGATCCGCTCGCTGCGGGGCTACCTGCGGCCACAGCGCCACCTGCGCGAGATCTACGGCGAACGGCTGCTCGAAAAGGAGCTCTATCTCTACACGTCGACACACAGCGGCGAGTGGGTTGACGTGGTCATCGGCGACTGGATCGAGGGCGAGGATCTCCACACGACGATTGCCGCGGCGGCCGGGGCGGGCGATACGGAACGTCTGCGGCGGTTGTCCGAGGCCTTCGACCGGCTGGCCGCCGCGATGGTGGCCGACGACCGGGCCCACGGCGATCTGAAACCCGAGAACATCCTGGTCACGGCCGACGGAGAGCTCCGGCCGATTGACTTCGACGCCGCCTACCTGCCCTGCTTTGCCGGTGAGACGAGTCCCGAACTGGGGACGGCGGCCTACCAGCATCCGGCCCGCACGGCCGGGGATTTCAATGCGCGGCTGGATGACTATCCGGCGGCGCTGATCGCCACGGCGCTCCATGCGCTGAGCCTCGACCCGACGCTCTGGGAGCGTTACGGCGGGGTGGATACGCTGCTCTACGATCCGCGGCGGATCGCCACGGACCCGGCCCTGCAGGAGAGCATCGATCGCTTCGAGGCGCGGGGCATGGCCGTGGAGTACCGCATGGCGCGGTTGTTGTACGCGCCGCGACCGGAGCTGCCCGAACTCGGGGCGCTGCTGGCCGAGGCGGTCCGGCAGGCCGACCGCCGTCGGGAGGAGGCATCCCGGTGCGGAGAGCAGCCCCTCTGCAAGCCTCAACCCATCGCCGATGAGACTGGACCCGTCGCACGGGATACGGCCGGCCAACCGACAGCCGAGCAGGGCGTCGCTCAAGAGATTCCGGAGCTGTTCGTCGAGGGCGGCCGCTGGGGCTACCGAACGCACGAACGGGAGGTCATCCCGCCGCTCTACGACAACGGATTCGACTTCACCGAGGGGCTGGCCGCCGTGCTGCTGGGCCGCACGTGGCACTTCATCGACCCGGAGGGGCACACGCGGCTGAGCTGCCCGGGATGCGAGGCGGTGAAGCCCTTCCGCGCGGGCCGCGCCCGGCTGCTCCGCCACGGACGACGATCGGAGATCGATCACGAGGGGCACGAATTTGAGATTTGATCGCAAATCGCTATATTTGTGATTTGGAACATGGGAGGCCGTCGCGGACCGGATCCGAACCCGTCCACGCCGCCCCCGGCGAGATACCACGAATTATGACTCCATTCAGAACCCTGACGGCTGCGGAGATCACCGCACTCGAGGCCCTCGGCAATTCGGCCGAGGAGTGGTCGCAGGTGCGCGTGGCGGAGGACTTCCGCCCCGAACAGTTGCGCAACAGCCGCCTCGAAGGCCGCGTTGAGATCGCCTCCGCCGCCCGCATCATCCACTCCCGGGTGCGCAACTACCGCATCGGTGAACGCTCGATTGTCGAGGATGTCACCGCGCTCGAATGCCGCCACTGCTCGACCTTCGGCAACGGCGTCGGCGTGGCCACGATGAACGAATGCGGCGGCCGCACGGTGAAGATCTTCGATACGATGTCGGCCCAGGTGGCCTACGTCATGGCCGTCTACCGCCACCGGCAACAGACCATCGAGACCCTCGAACGCATGGTCGAAGCCCATGCCGAAAGCCGCGCCGCGGAGATCGGCCAGGTGGGCTGCGACTGCCGCATCAACGGCGCCCGCTTCATCCGCGAGGTGCGCATCGGCGACCGCGTCGAGATCGACGGCGCCTCGCTGCTCGAAAACGCCACGCTGTGCGACGACGTCACGATCGGCGTCGACGTCAAGGCCTGCGACCTGATCGCCGCCGAAGGGGCCAGAATCGGCAACGGCACTACCCTCGAACGCTGCTTCGTGGGCGAGAGCTGCATCCTCGACAAGGGCTTCACGGCCGCCGAATCGCTCTTCTTCGCCAACTCGCACTGCGAAAACGGCGAGGCCGCCTCGATCTTCGCCGGTCCCTACACCGTCTCGCACCACAAGTCGTCGCTGCTCATCGCCGGGATGTTCTCGTTCTTCAACGCCGGCAGCGGCTCGAACCAGAGCAACCACCTCTTCAAGAGCGGCGCCGTCCACCAGTCGGTCCACCTGCGGGGCTGCAAGTTCGCCTCGGGGGCCTACATCATGTCGCCGGCCCTCGAGGGGGCCTTCACGATGATCATGGGCCACCACTCCTACCACCACGACACGTCGGCCTTCCCCTACTCCTATCTGATCGAGAAGGAGGGGCGCAGCCACCTCATGCCGGGGGCCAACCTCACAAGCTACGGCGCCGTGCGCGACATCGAGAAGTGGCCGGCCCGCGACCGTCGCAAGAAGGGCCGCGACGTGATCAACTTCGACGAATACAACCCCTACGTTACGGGGGCGATGATCCAGGCCGTGAACATCCTCCACACGCTCCAGGATCAGGACCCCGACGCAGCGGTCTATACCTATAACAAAACGCTGATCCGGGCCGCCTCGCTGCAGCGCGGTCTGAAACTCTACAACCGGGCCATCGTGGCGGCCCTCGGGTCGATGCTCGACCGCGGGGAGGAGAACCCCCGCTACGACGGTTCGGGACGCTGGATCGATGTGGCCGGGCAGTACATCACACGGCGCGCCGTGGAGGAGATCCTCGATGCCGTCGACCGCGGCGAACTCACCGATCCGCAGGCCGTCGACAACCGTTTCCGGGTCTTCGACGTCCACTACGACGACTATGCCCACAGCTGGGCCTGCTCGATCTACGCCGCCATGCTCGGCCATACGCCCACGGCCGGGGAGACCCGCGAGGCGATCGAGGCCGGACGCAACGCCCATGCGGCCATGCGCCAGACGACCGACGCCGACCGCCAGCGCGACTGTTCGCTCGACATGGCCGTCAGCTACGGTCTCGACTGCGACAGCGAGGAGGATCGCCGCAAGGACTATTACGCCGTAAGAGGCCTGAACTAAGACGCCCATGTATACGCAAAGCATCACACGCACCCACCGCACGGCCTTCATCCTGCTGATCGACGGTTCGGGATCGATGGCCGAGGAGATCCACTACCACGGCCGGCGGATGACGAAGGCCGAAGCCGTGGCCTCGATCACCAACGGACTGCTCTTCGAGCTCGTCGAACGGGCCCGCCGCAACGACGGCGTGCGCGACTACTACGACATCGCCGTGCTGGGCTACTCGGGCAACGACGAGGTCGGTTCGCTGCTGCCCGACGGGCGGGAGCTGATCTCGGTGGCCGAACTGGCCGCCCGGGAGATGCCCACCCGCCGCGAGATTGTCGAATATCGGATGCCCGACGGCACGCCGGCCCTGCGCGAAATCCCCGCTCCGGCGTGGATCGCCCCCGAAGCGGCCGGGCAGACGCCCATGCACGAGGCGCTGGACCGCGCCCGGGAGATCGCCGAGGCGTGGTGCCGCAACCCGGAGCATGCCGAAAGCTTCCCGCCCACGGTCTTCAACATCACCGACGGCGAGGCCACCGACTGCGACGAGGAGGAGCTGCGCCACATCTGCCAGCGGCTGCGCGCCGTGCGTACGTGCGACGGCAACGTGCTGCTCATCAACATCCATATCGCCCCGGGCGAGGCCGGACAGGCGGTCTTCTTCCCCTCGGAGGAGGAGGCCGGCTACCCGAACCGCTATGCCCGGCTGCTCTACGACTGCTCGAGCCCGATGCCCGAGGTCTTCAACGAGGCGATCCGCGACGCCAAGGGGCCCGGAGCCCTGCCGCCGTTCCGCGGCATGAGCTTCAACGCCTCGGCCGAACAGCTCATCGCCATGCTCAACATCGGCTCGATCAGCGTCAAGACCGAATGACACGACCATGACCCCTACGATCCAAACTTTCACCCGGGCGCTGCTGACCCCCGACCTCTCCTTTACCCGGCTTGCGGATGCCCGTGTCGTCACCGGCGCGGACGGGCTGCCGCGGCTGATGCGGACAACCCGCTTCGCCGAGGCCGAAATCGAATGGCACGGCCACCGCTGGCTGCTGTCGCTGCCCCTCTCGTCGGCGGCCGTCGCCTCCGTTGAGCGGACCGCCGCGCAGATCGGCCGGCTGAATACCGACTGGCTGACCCCCTACCGTATCCTGCCCGACGAACTGCGCTGGACGGATCCCGCAGGGGTGGAGCGCCGCTGCGATCTGGTGCTGGAGTATCTCCCGGCGGGTGTCACCTTCGAACAGGCGCTGCGCGGCGAATCGGCCGGACGGCTGCTCGAAGGGCTCAACCGCCTGCAGGAGGAGCTGCGCCGGCTGGAGTTCGCCCACAACAACCTCCGGCCGCAGAATCTGCGGTGGGCCGGCGGCCGATTCATCCCGATACGCTACCACGACGCGCGGTTCGGCCATCCGGAAAACGACGAACGGGCCTTCGACCGGCTGCGCGAAGAGGTGCTCCGACGGGCCGACCCGATGCAGGTGTCGGACGTCGAGACGCCGTACGACCCGCTGCGGCGGATCACGGGCCACCGCTGGGCCAGCCAGTTCTTCGAAGGGCTGATCTGCGTCGAGGACGAGGGTGGATACGGCTATGTGGATGCCGAAAACCGGGTCGTGATCCCGGCGACGTTCCGCTGGGCCGGGGACTTCCACGAGGGGCGCGCCGAGGTCGAGACCGAAACCGGCATGGGGCTGATCGACCGCCAGGGACGGTGGATCCTCCCGCCGCACTACGAGATCGTCGACTACGATCCTGTCGAGAGCATCGTCCGTGTCCGGCAGGAGGGCCGCTGGGCCGAATTCGACTATCTGGGCCGCCAACAGACCCGGTTTGAGGAGCGTACGCCCCAACCCTGACCCAACACCCGACAGGAACCATTCGAAACAGAACGAACAACAAACAAAACGAAACATACCATGGAAAACACACAGGAAACCGTCAAAGTACTGATCATCGGCAGCGGCCCGGCCGGCTATACGGCTGCCATCTACCTCTCGCGCGCCAATCTGGCCCCGGTTCTCTACGAGGGAATTGAGCCCGGCGGACAGCTGACAACCACCACCGAGGTGGAAAACTTCCCGGGATTCCCCGAAGGGATCGACGGCCCGGAGCTGATGTCGCGCATGCGCCAGCAGGCCGCACGCCTCGGTGCGGAGCTGCGCTCGGGCAGCATCACGAAGGTCGACCTTTCGCAGCGTCCGTTCCGCGTCGAGGTCGACGGCGAAAAGGAGATCCTCGCCCAGAGCCTCATCATCTCGACCGGCGCCACGGCCAAATACCTCGGCCTGCCCTCCGAGACGAAGTTCCGCGGACAGGGGGTCAGCGCCTGCGCCACGTGCGACGGATTCTTCTACCGCAAGAAGGATGTGGCCGTCGTCGGCGGCGGCGACACGGCCTGCGAAGAGGCCACCTATCTCGCCTCGCTCTGCCGCAAGGTCTACATGATCGTCCGCAAACCCTTCCTGCGCGCCTCGAAGGCGATGCAGGAGCGCGTCTTCAACACCCCCAACATCGAGGTCCTCTTCGAGCACAACACCGTCGAGGTGCTGGGCGACGACTCCGGCGTCACCGGCGCCCTGCTGCGCCGCAACGACGGCGTGGAGCGCACGATCGACATCGCGGGATTCTTCCTGGCCATCGGCCACCATCCCAATACGGAGCTCTTCGCCGGGCAACTGGGACTCAACGACGAAGGATACATCAAGGTCGAAGGTAATACGTCGAAGACCTCGGTCGAGGGTGTCTTCGCCGCCGGCGACGTCAAGGATCCCCACTACCGGCAGGCCATCACCGCCGCCGGATCGGGCTGCATCGCCGCCCTCGACTGCGAACGATTCCTGCTGCATTAGACAAAGCCGACGGACCCATGAGCATGAGCCCCATGAAACGCTTTGCCATCCTCGCCGGGACGCTGGCCACATGCTGCGCCAGCAGCTCCTGCGTCGTACAGACCACCTATATCGGCAAGGCCTATCCGGCAACGGAGGCCACAGACCTCTTCTTCAGCTGGAACGACGTGCCCGACGGCTACGAAACGATGGGCCATATTCAGGCAAGCCCCCGCTTCTTCGGCACGCTCGAAAAGGCACAGAGCGTCATCGAGAAGAGGGCCCGCGAGAAGGGTGCCGACGCCGTGGTCTTCGAAGGGATCGACACAACGGTCTCCAATCCGACCTACACGACCACCGAACACATCGAGAAGAACCAAGACGGCAGCAGTACCCGCACGGCCACGACCACACGCGACGTCACCACCTCGCACGAACTCAAGGCCACCTTCATCAAATATAGGAGAACGACCCGATGAGCTTTGCGGTGACCATACTCGGCTGCGCCTCGGCCAAGCCCACCCCGAGCCGCCACCCCTCGGGGCAGGCGGTCAACATCCATGAGCAATACTACCTCATGGATGCCGGCGAGGGGACGCAGCAGCAGTTGATCCGTTACGGCATCAACCCGCTGAAGATCCGCGCGGTCTTCCTCTCGCACCTCCACGGCGACCACGTCTACGGGATCTTCCCGCTGATCTCGACCCTGGGGCTCTACGGCCGGCGCACGCCGCTCGACGTCTACGCCCCGGCACCGTTCGGCGAGATGCTCGACGCCCACCTGCGCCTCTTCGACACGCAGCTGCCCTACGAGGTCGTCTGGCACCAGGTCGACACCACGAAGCATGCCCTGCTCTTCGAGAACCGTACGATCGAGGTGTGGAGCATTCCGCTGCGCCACCGCGTGCCGTGTGCCGGGATGCTCTTCCGCGAGAAGGAGCCGCCGCTGAATGTCGACAAGTTCAAGATCGTGAAATACGGTCTCTCGATCGCCCAGATCACCGCCGCCAAACGCGGCGAGGATGTCCGGCTCGATTCGGGCGAGGTGATCCCCAACGGCGAGATCACCTACCGCCCCTACCGGGCGCGGTCGTACGCCTACCTCTCCGACACGAACTTCTCGGCCCGCGCCGCAGAGCTCTGCCGGGGGGTCGATCTGATATATCACGAAGCCACGTACGCCGCCGACGAACAGCGCTCGGCCCGCGAACGGGGCCACTCCACCTCGGTCGACGCCGCCCGGGCAGCCCTGAAGGCCGAAGCCCGACGGCTCGTTATCGGCCACTACTCGTCGCGCTACAAGGACGAAGGGGTGCTGGTCGAGGAGGCCCGTGCCCTGTTCCCCGAGACGTGGCCCGCCACCGAAGGGGTCACCTTCCGCATAGACAAAGAAGCATGACAAAAGCCGAAATCCAACTCGTCCGCTCGCTGGCCGACAAACGCGCCCGCGAAGAACACGGACTCTTCCTGGCCGAGGGCGAAAAGCTCATCGGCGAACTGCGCACGTCACACCTCCGCGTGCGGCGGATCTACGCCCTCGAGGGGATCTTCACGGGCGATGAGGTCGAGGTGGTCACACCGCGCGAGATGGAGCGCATCTCGCAGCTGAAGACCCCGTCGAACTCGCTGGCCGTGGTCGAGATCCCCCGCTACAGGCTCCGACCCGCGGAGCTGCGCGACCGGCTGACGCTGGCCCTCGACGAGGTGCAGAACCCCGGCAACCTGGGAACCATCATCCGGCTGGCCGACTGGTTCGGCATCGGCGACATCCTCTGCTCGGAGGGGACGGCCGACTGCTTCAACCCAAAGGTCGTGCAGGCCACGATGGGGGCCATCCTGCGCGTGAGGGTCCACTACGTGCCGCTGGCGAGGCTGCTTGCGGAGGCCGCCGAGAACGAGATCCCCGTCTACGGGACCTTCCTCGAGGGGGAGAACCTCTACGAGAGCCGCCTCTCGCCGACGGGAATTGTCGTCATGGGCAACGAGGGGCGCGGCGTCACCCCCTCAGTGGCACGGAGCATCACCCGAAAACTCTTCATCCCGCCCTGGCCCGCCGACCGCCGCGGTTCGGAATCGCTCAACGTCGCCATGGCCACGGGGATCGTCTGCGCCGAATTCCGGCGTCAAACCGCTCTGAAACAGCACCCATAGCACGGTTTTGCAAAGTTTTGCGATTTTTATCCGTTCTTCGAAACGTCGTATTCCGAAATTTTATACTTTTGTGAATTGTAACAGTTGCATTTAGCGCCCGCAGGCCCGGCCCCCGGCCGGAACCCCGGACGGCAACGAAACAGAACGTATGACCGAACAGAAATACAAGATAGGCATCACGCAGGGAGATCCCAACGGAATCGGATGGGAGGTGATCATCAAGGCACTGGCCGACCCGCGCATCACGGAGTTGTTCACCCCCGTCCTCTACGGATCGCCCAAAGCCGCTGCCGCATACCGTAATACACTGGCCGAAATCGAACAGTTCGCCTGGACCGCCGTCGCCTCGGCCGCCGAGGCCCGTCGCGGACGGATCAATCTGGTCGCCTGCGGCGAAGTGGCCGAGATTCAGCCCGGCAAACCCACTCAGGAGGCGGGCCGCGCTGCCGTCGAGGCGCTGCGCAGGGCCATGGAGGATCTCAAGGCCGGCGAACTCGACGCCCTGGTCACCGCCCCCTTCGACAAGGAGACCGTCCAGAGCGACGACTTCCGCTTCACGGGCCACACCGAATACCTCGCCGCGGAACTCGAGGGCGAATCGATGATGATCATGTGCAGCGACGTGCTGCGCGTGGGGCTGGTCACCAAACACATCCCCGTCTCGGAGATCGCCGCCCACATCACCCGCGAGGAGATCGTCGAGGATCTGCGGATCTTCAACCGCTCGCTCGTCGAGGACTTCGGCATCGTCAAGCCCCGCATCGCCGTGATGGCCCTCAACCCCCATGCCGGGGACGGTGGGCTGCTCGGCCGCGAGGAACAGGAGATCATCCGCCCGGCCATCGTCGAGGCCTTCAACGAGGGGATCCTCGCCTTCGGGCCCTTTGCGGCCGACGGACTCTTCGCCGGAGGCGGCTATGCCCGCTACGACGGCATCCTGGCCATGTACCACGACCAGGGGCTGGCTCCGTTCAAGAGCCTCTCGCCCGACGGCGTGAACTTCACGGCCGGTCTCTCGGCCGTACGCACGTCGCCCGACCACGGCACGGCGTTCGACATCGCCGGCAAGGACAAGGCCGACGCCCAGTCGATGCGCAACGCCATCTACACGGCCATCGACATCGTACGTCACCGTGCCGAATGGGCCGAATGGACGGCCAACCCGCTCCAGCACGCCGAACGCGAGAAGTCGAGCCGCGACGCAACGGTCAAGGAGGTTCCGCAGCCGGCCGACAAGGAGTAAGGAGGGACCCGATACACGAAAAAAAGAAAAAACCGGACAAACCGGAGGCGTATTCCGTCTCGTAATTGTGGAAGCGCCGAAGGCCCCGAAAATTTTAATTATAAAAACTTTTATGATCAAAATCACTTTCCCCGACGGTTCCGTACGCGAGTACGCCGAAGGGACAACGGCTTACCAGATCGCCGAGAGCATCAGCCCTCGTTTAGCTGCGGACTCGCTGGCGGCCTCGGTAAACGGCGCAACTGTCGACATGATGCGCCCGATCGACGCGGATGCCTCGATCAAATTCTACAAATGGGACGATGACGAGGGCAAGCACGCTTTCTGGCACACCTCGTCGCACCTGCTGGCCGAGGCCCTCGAAGCCCTCTATCCGGGCATCAAGTTCGGCATCGGCCCCGCCATCGAAAACGGCTTCTACTACGACGTCGATTCGCCGACGCCCATCACCGAAGCCGATCTGCCGGCAATCGAAGCCAAGATGATCGAGCTGGCCCGCAACAAGGAGCCGCTCGTCCGTCGCGAAGTTCCAAAGGCCGAGGCCCTCGAAACCTTCACCAAGAAGGGCGACCAGTACAAGGTCGAACTCATCTCGGATCTCCAGGACGGAACCATCTCCTTCTATACGAACGGTGCCTTCACGGACCTCTGCCGCGGTCCCCATATCCCCAACACGGGATACATCAAGGCCATCAAGCTGACCTCCGTGGCCGGCGCCTACTGGCGCGGCAACGAGAAGAACAAGATGCTGACGCGTATCTACGGCATCTCGTTCCCCAAGAAGTCGATGCTCGACGAATACCTCGTCATGATGGAGGAGGCCAAGAAGCGCGACCACCGCAAACTGGGCAAGGAGCTCGAACTCTTCACCTTCTCGCAGCGCGTCGGTCCGGGTCTGCCGCTGTGGCTGCCCAAAGGCGCCGCCCTGCGTGACCGTCTGGAGCAGTTCCTGCGCAACGTCCAGAAGCAGTACGGATACCAGCAGGTGATCACCCCGCATATCGGTAACAAGGAGCTCTACGTCACCTCGGGCCACTACGCCAAGTACGGCAAGGACTCGTTCCAGCCGATCCATACCCCGATCGAGGGCGAGGAGTATCTGCTCAAGCCGATGAACTGCCCCCACCACTGCGAAATCTACCGCTCGAAACCCCGTTCGTACAAGGAGCTGCCGGTTCGTCTGGCCGAGTTCGGTACGGTCTACCGCTACGAGCAGTCGGGTGAGCTCCACGGACTGACCCGTGTGCGCGGATTCACGCAGGACGATGCCCACATCTTCGTACGCCCCGATCAGCTGCTCGACGAGTTCGAACGCGTGATCGATATCGTCCTCTACATCTTCAAGACGCTGAAGTTCGACAGCTATACGGCCCAGATCTCGCTGCGCGATCCCAACAACCGGGAGAAGTACATCGGTTCGGACGAAAACTGGGAGAAGGCCGAAGCCGCCATCATGCAGGCCGCCAAGGAGAAGGGCCTCAACACGGTAATCGAGTACGGCGAGGCCGCCTTCTACGGCCCGAAACTCGACTTCATGGTCAAGGACGCCATCGGCCGCAAGTGGCAGCTCGGTACGATCCAGGTGGACTACAACCTGCCGGAGCGTTTCGACCTGACGTACAAGGGCGCCGATGACAAGCTCCACCGCCCGATCATGATCCACCGTGCGCCGTTCGGCTCGATGGAGCGTTTCGTGGCCGTGCTGCTCGAGCACACGGGCGGCAAATTCCCGCTGTGGCTCTCGCCCCAGCAGGTGGTCGTCCTGCCGATCTCGGAGAAGTTCAACGACTACGCCCAGCGCGTCTGCGAGTATCTGAACCGCTACGACGTCCGCACGGAGGTTGACGACCGCAACGAGAAGATCGGCCGCAAGATCCGCGACAACGAACTCAAGCGCATCCCCTATCTGCTGATCGTCGGCGAGAAGGAGGAGGCCGAAGGTCTGGTATCGGTCCGCGCACAGGGCGAGGGCGACAAGGGCCAGATGACGATGGAGGAGTTCCGCGACTTCCTGACGGGTCTCGTCAAGGAGGAGGTCGAGGCCAACAAGCTCGGCACGATGATGAAAAACTGAAGTCTTTCGTGAGAAGACAACGCATTATTAACTTAAACACGTACAACTATCGCAGCACCGAAACCATTCCCGCCGCGGCCGTTCAACCCCGGGAATAACAGACCGAAACCGGCAACCGGCAACAATCCCCGCCTCGGACGCAAAGCGCCCGAAAAGGAGAATCCCCACCGGATCAATGAACAGATTACGGCTCCTGAAGTGCGCGTGGTAGGCGACAATGTGCCCCAGGCACAGGTCATGCCGATCCGCGATGCACTGCGTCTGGCCGACGAAATGGAGCTCGATCTGATCGAGATCTCGCCGAAGGCCGATCCGCCCGTATGCCGGATCGCCGACTACCAGAAGTTCCTCTACCAGCAGAAGAAAAAGGCCAAGGAGCTGAAGGCGAACCAGACGAAGGTCGTCGTCAAGGAGATCCGATTCGGACCCCAGACCGACGATCACGACTACAACTTCAAACTCAAGCACGCTCAGAACTTCCTCAAGGAGGGTGCGAAGGTGAAGGCGTATGTCTTCTTCCGCGGACGTTCGATCGTCTTCAAGGAGCAGGGCGAGATTCTGCTGCTGCGCTTCGCCACCGATCTGGAGGACGTAGCCAAGGTGGAGATGATGCCGAAGCTCGACGGCAAGAAGATGAACATGATGCTTGCCCCGAAGTCGAAGAAGTAGCGCGCTGCACCGGTCACGGGCCCACAGGCTGATCCTGTGACGACCCGATGAGCGGAGTTTCACGGAGTACAACCCCCGACGGAATCCGATTCCGCCGGGGGTTGTCGTTTTTGCGCTTTTTGTGTAACTTTGCCCGTATGATCACCACCGACGACATATTCCGCCTGCGGAGCGACGACTCGCAGGCCTTTGAAGAGGCCGCACTGGAGCTCTTCCGGCGTCAGGCCGCCACCTGCCCGCCCTACGGCGAATACCTCGGACGAATCGGAGTCCGCCCGGAGCAGGTCTCCGCGCTGCGGGAGATCCCCTTCCTGCCCATCGAGCTCTTCAAGAGCCACGAGGTTTACTGTGCACCGGAACCTCCGGAGGCGGTCTTCACCTCGTCGGCCACCACGGGCATGGTCCCCTCACGCCACCCGATGCGCTCGCTGGCCCTCTACGAGGAGGCGTTCCGCGGGGCATTCCGCACCTTCTACGGCGAGCCGTCGCACTGGAGCCTCTACGCCCTGCTGCCCAACTACCTGCGCCGCAAGGGTTCGTCGCTGGTCTACATGGCCGACCGGCTGATTAAGGAGTGCGGCTCGGGCGGCTTCTATCTCGATGATTACGACGCCCTGCTGCGCGACATGGCCGCGGATCCGAAACCGAAGATTCTGCTGGGGGTGAGCTACGCGCTGTGGGATCTGGCCGAACGCTACGCCCCGAAGCTCCGCGATACGATCGTCATGGAGACCGGCGGCATGAAGGGCTACCGCGAAGAGATCCCCAAGGAGGAGTTTCACCGCATTCTGTGCGATGCCTTCGGCGTGGAGGCGATCCACTCGGAGTACGGCATGGCGGAACTCACCTCGCAGGCCTACTCCCAGGGCGGAAACCGGTTCCGCTGTCCGGGGTGGATGCGCGTGGTCTGCCGCGACGTGAACGACCCCTTCGAACTGTTGCCGGACGGCAGCCGCGGCGGATTGAACATCATCGACCTGGCCAACTGGTGGTCGTGCGCCTTCATCCAGACGCAGGATGTCGGGCGGGTCGACGACGACGGATCGTTCGTCATCGAGGGGCGTATCGACCACGCCGAGATCCGCGGCTGCAACCTGCTGGTGCAGTAACGGCCGGCCGGTTCAGAAAATCTTCAGAAAACAGGCGATCAGGCCCGCTCGTAGGTGTCGATGAGCGACCCGCGGGTGTGGTTGACAATCCGGGCTCCGATGCGTGCGGCATAGCGGGCCAGGATTTCGTGTCCCCGGAAGAGCTCGCACTTCTCGGCCAGATAGCTGTGGACCGTATAGGGGCGCGGCGGGTTGACCGAGGTGAGTATCAGCGGTTTGAGCTGCGGCGCGGCGTCGTAGAAGTAGGTGCGGCGCACGCACGCGCGGTTCTCGTCGTCGACGCAGAAGCCGTCGAAGAAGGTGTGGTCCACGCCGTAGAGGTGCAGCACCTTGTAGCCCAGCTGCAGGGCCAGATACTCGCCATTCTGGATCACCGAGCCGTAGTTGCCGTTTCCCAGCCCGTGGCGGAAGCACCAGTCGCCCAGCGACGGGAAGCCACAGTAGGTCTGCGAATGGAACCGCACGATGCGGATCAGCGGATTGGGCAGGGCGGCGCGGTAGTCGAAATGCTCGGGGTTGTAGAACTGCACGTAGAGGGTCATCGGCCACGCGACCCGTTCGTTGAGCGCGGCGTAGAGGCGTTCGACACGCTCCCAGTCGCAGCAGCGGCGGAAGAAGGTCGGGTCGGAGAGGACGTAGTACTTCGGCCGGACGGTCGTAAAGCGTTCGTCCTCGGCGAAGTAGTTGACCGCCAGGAAGTCCTTGCGGAGGTGTTCGCCGCGGGCGATCAGTTCGGGCAGCTCGTCGCGCAGCGAGGGGCCGTTGGCCAGCAGGACGATCTCGTCGGTAGGGGTCCCCTGCGGACCGGCGCGGCGAATGTAGTCGCGGAAGTTCTCCTTCACGGCCATCATGGCGAAATAGAACGCCGTATCGTAGAGATTGCGCAGGAAACGGTCCAGCTTTTCGAATGCGGTCATTGCCCCGGGGGATTTTCTTGCAAAAGTAGCAAAAGATCGGTATCTTCGCAAAAAATCAGCGCAACAGATGGTCAAACCCACCTTCACGGTCGTCATCCCGCTCTACAACAAGGAGCGCGAGATCGAGGGGACTCTCCGCTCGGTGCTGGCACAGAGCCGCTTGCCGGAGGAGATTCTGGTGGTCGACGACGGCTCGACGGACCGCAGCGCCGAACGGGTCGAGGCCATCGGCTCGCCGCTCGTCCGCCTTATCCGCCAGCCGAACGGCGGCGTCTGCGCCGCCCGCAACCGCGCCATCGCCGAGGCCCGCGGCGAATACATCGCCCTGCTCGATGCCGACGACGAGTGGGAACCCGACTATCTGGCCCGCATCGAGGAGTTGATCGCCGACTATCCCGGCTGCGGACTCTACTGCTCGGGCTTCTCGATCGTCAGCCGCGAGGGGCTGGTCCCCGCTCCGGGGCTCACGCGGCGGGGTGTGGTCGACAACTTCTTCCGCGATTCGGCCCACCGCTACATCGCCATCCCCTCGACAAGCTGCATTCCCCGCCGGATCTTCGACGAAGTGGGGGGATTCCCCGAAGGGATGAAGATCGGCGAGGACCTCCACCTGTGGATCCGCATCGCCCGCCGCTACCCGGTCTGCTACACCCCCGAACGGCTGGTGCGCTATTCGCGGGTGGCGTCGAACCGTTCGGCCGCGAGCTACACCCCCGAGCGGACACGCTACTCGTTCGAGGAGCTCTACGACGCGTCGGCCCCCGAGGAGGAGCGGGAATTCATCGCCCGGGCCGCACTGGGCAAGGCTCTGATCCTGAGCGCCAAGGGCGGAACGGCCGAGGCAGATCGCGCCGTGCGGTTCTTCCACTGGACGAAGGTCTACCGCCGCACGCTGCGCAAGGTGCAGGTGCTGAACCGGCTGCCGGTCGGCTGGCGGGCACCGCTGCTGAACCTCTACAACCGGCTCGCCTGGCTCATCGCCCGCAAAGGGCTGTAAACGGATACAAAGACCTCCAAAACCACACCTCATGACACCGATCCGAAGATTGATTCCGGCCCTTCTGCTGGTGCTGCTCACCACAGCGGCCCAGGCCCAGACAGACCGTACCGAGACCCTGCGTTCGGGCGGCATCGACCGCAGCTACACGATCCACCTCCCGGCGGATCTTCCGTCAGGTGCGCCGCTGGTCGTCGTCCTACACGGCTACACCGGCAAGGCCGACCCGGACCGTTTCGGCATGAATGCCACGGCCGACCGCCACGGATTCGCCGTCTGCTACCCCCAAGGCGAACGCGACGGCCGCGGCAAAACCTGCTGGAACGTGGGATATCCCTTCCAGGCCGACATGCGGATCGACGACGTGAAGTTCCTCTCCGATCTGGTCCGCCACCTGCAGCGCCGCTACGGGCTGAGCCGCCGCAACGTCTTCTGCACGGGCATGTCCAACGGCGGCGACATGTGCTACCTGCTGGCCTCGAAACGCCCCGACCTCTTCGCCGCACTCGCACCCGTGGCGGGTTTCATGTCGGTCGAGATCCTGAGACGGGACAAATGCCGCCGGCCGGTTCCGCTCTTCGAGATCCACGGCACGGCCGACCCGACGACCCGCTGGGAGGGCGATCTGGAGAACCGCGACGGCTGGGGCGCCTATCTTCCGATCCCGATGGCCGTCTCCTACTGGGCCGCCCGGAACAAATGCCTCGAACACCGCATCGACACGCTGCCGCACCGCGAAGGACACCTGCAGGTCATCGCCCACCGCTACACGGGCGGCACGGACCATCACGAAGTGTGGCTCTACGAAACGATCGGCGGCCGGCATTCGTGGCGCGACACGGGCGTCGACACCTGCGAGGAGCTGTGGCGCTTCTTCAGCCGCTGGATCCGCTGAAACGGCTGACGCAGGAGCGACCCACCCGGCGCATCGGCACCCGCCGGTCCGAAGATGCCGCCGGCCGCTCCGCCGCGAAATACGGACACAAAAAAAGGGTTCCGCCCCCTGAGGGGTGGAACCCTTTTTCATACAGACCCCGGCGATCAGTTCGCGAAGGTCAGGCCGTTGGCATCGGCATCGATCGAAATCGGTTTCGAACGGTCGACATCGCCGGCCAGAATCCGCTTCGAGAGGTCGTTGACCACGTAGCGCTGGATCGTCCGCTTGACAGGACGTGCGCCGTAGAGCGGATCGTAACCCGCCGTAGCGATCCATCCGCGCGCCTTGGCCGTGTACTCGAGCCGGATACCGTTCTCCTCGAGCATCTTCCGCACCGAACCCAACTGCAGGTCGACGATGCGCTCGATGTCGTGACGCGTCAGCGGCTCGAACATCACGATCTCGTCGATACGATTCAGGAACTCGGGCTTCAGCTGCTGCTTCATCAGGTCGATCACCTCGCGGCGCGTCCGCTCCAGCACATCCTCCGGAACGCGGTTGCCGTCAAAATTGGCGAAGTTCTCCTGGATCACCTGCGACCCCATGTTCGAGGTCATGATGATGATCGTGTTGCGGAAATCGACCGTACGACCCTTGTTGTCGGTCAGACGACCGTCGTCGAGAACCTGCAGCAGGATGTTGAAGACATCCGGGTGCGCCTTCTCGATCTCGTCGAGCAGCACGACCGAGTAGGGCTTGCGCCGTACGGCCTCGGTCAGCTGACCGCCCTCGTCGTAACCGACGTATCCGGGAGGCGCTCCGACGAGTCGCGACACGCTGTGACGCTCCTGGTATTCGCTCATGTCGATACGCGTCATCATCTGGTCGTCGTTGAAGAGGAACTCGGCCAGTGCCTTGGCCAGTTCGGTCTTGCCGACACCCGTCGTACCGAGGAAGATGAACGAACCGATCGGCTTGCGGGGATCGTTCAACCCGGCCCGCGACCGGCGCACGGCATCCGAAATGGCTGCAATGGCCTGATCCTGACCGACAACCCGCTTGTGAAGCTCCTCCTCCATGTGGAGCAACTTCTCACGCTCCGAGGCCAGCATACGCGTGACCGGAATGCCCGTCCAGCGCGATACCACCTCGGCCACGTCCTGCGCGTCGACCTCCTCCTTGATCATCGAGCCGTTGGCCGAAGCCAGCTTGTACTCCTCCTGCAGGGCCGCAATCTGCTTCTCGGCCTCCTGGATCTTGCCGTAGCGGATCTCGGCCACCTTGCCGTAATCGCCCTGACGCTCGGCCTGCTGGGCCTCGATCTTCAGCTGTTCGATCCGGTCCTTGTTGGCCTGGACCTTCTTCAGCAGATCGCGCTGCCCCTGCCACTTGGCCCGCATCTCGGAGTCCTTGGCCTTCAGGTCGTCGATCTCCTTGGTCAGCGACTCGATCCGCTGCTCGTCCTTCTCGCGGCGGATCGCCTCACGCTCGATCTCCAGCTGACGGATCTTCCGGTCGAGGGCATCGATCTCGTCGGGCACGGAGTTCATCTCCAGCCGCAGCCGCGAGGCGGCCTCATCGATCAGGTCGATGGCCTTGTCGGGGAGGAACCGCGAGGTGATGTAACGCGTCGAGAGTTCGACGGCTGCGATGATCGCCTCATCCTTGATCCGCACCTGATGGTGGTTCTCGTAACGCTCCTTCAGGCCACGCAGGATCGAGATGGCATCCTCGCGCGAAGGCTCGTTGACCATCACCTTCTGGAAACGACGTTCGAGGGCCTTGTCCTGTTCGAAGTACTTCTGGTACTCGTCGAGGGTCGTGGCACCGATCGTACGCAGTTCGCCACGGGCCAGGGCCGGTTTGAGGATGTTGGCGGCATCCATCGCTCCGGACGACTTGCCGGCGCCGACCAGCGTGTGGATCTCATCGATGAAGAGCAGGATCTCACCCTCGCTGGCGACCACCTCCTTGACGACGGCCTTCAGACGCTCCTCGAATTCACCCTGATACTTCGCACCGGCGATCAGCGCACCCATGTCGAGCGAGTAGATCACCTTCGACTTCAGGTTCTCGGGGACATCGCCGTCGATAATCCGGCGGGCGATACCCTCGGCGATGGCCGTCTTGCCGACACCGGCCTCACCGACCAGGATCGGGTTGTTCTTCGTACGGCGCGACAGAATCTGCAGCACCCGACGAATCTCCTCGTCACGGCCGATCACCGGGTCGAGCTTTCCGCTGCGGGCCTGTTCGTTGAGGTTGATGGCGTACTTGCCCAACGCATCGAACTCCTGTTCGGAGGTCTGCGAGTCGACCGTCGATCCCTGACGGAAGGTCCGGATCGCCTCGATGAGCTCCTTCTCGGAGGCACCGCTGCGTTTGAGCAGGTCGGACGTCGTGCCGCGCTCGGCCACCAGACCCAGCAGCAGGTGTTCGACCGAAGCGTACTTGTCGCCGAAGTTCTTCGTGAAGTCGACGGCACGCTGGATCACCCGCGAAGCGTCCTGCGAGAAGAACTGCTCGCCGTTGCCGCCCTCGACACGCGGGAGCTGGCCGACCTGGCGGTTCACCTCGTCACGCAGACCGCGGACATTGACCCCGACACGCCCCAACAGAAAGGTTGCAAGCGAATCGTCCTCGCGGATGAGCACCGCGAGCATGTGGAGCGGTTCGACAGACTGCTGTCCGCGCTCCCGGGCAAGAGTAAGCGCCGATTGCAGCGCCTCTTGCGCCTTGATGGTTAAAGTGTTGATGTTCATATCCGTGTTGTTTTACTTGTTTTCAAATTTCGATTTGAATCCGAGCAAAACCCCTGCCACACTCCGCAACCGGACATTTCGGCACACTTTTCATTCAAAATGTCATGAATTGTCACTCGCCGACTGCCACCGTCCGCCAATCCGGCAGATTCCGCCCCGGGCGCCTGCCGCAGACTGGGGCCTTCCGCCGGAACCGCCACAAAAAAGGGAGGCCGAAGCCCCCCTTTCGTGGGTGTCGATCGCTGCGGGGCGCCCCCGGAAGGGCCCCGCCGCCGGTGTCAGTTGCCGCGATAGGTCGAATAACCGTTGGCCGACATCGTGATCGGGATGTGGTAGTGACCGTCGCCCTCGATGCGGAAGACCACCTCGACGAAGGGGTAGATCGACTCCTCGCCGTGCGCTTCGAAATAGGGTTCGGTCTCGAACTTCAACTTGTAGACCCCGTCGTTGCCGCGGGGCTCGCCGACGGGCAGCAGATCACCCACCCGGCCATTGGCATCCGTACGCCGCTCGGCCAGCAGCCGCCAGCCGCCGTCGGGCTGCGCGGCGAGGAGCTCCACGGCCACTCCGGCAGCCGGAACTCCGCGCGTAAGGTCCAGCATGTGGGTACTCAACTGCGGGACGGGTTCCTGCGCTTCCAACCGTCCCACGAACAGCAGGGCCGCCACGGCCACCGCTCCCATTCGAATCCATCCTTTCATAGGTCTCGTCGTTTTAAAAAGGTTTGACATCTTGCGGCAGACGCCTCCGCACCGACTCCGGCAGCCACCCCCGGAAAAGCTCCGAAAGAGCCCCGCCGGGGCCGCAGAAAATCGTCCGCCGGCTCCAAAATACGAATAATATTCCTTATCTTTGCAACACCATGAGTGATTTCATCGTCAGCGCACGCAAATACCGCCCGGCAACCTTCCGCTCGGTCGTCGGACAGAAACACATCACCTCCACGCTTCAGAATGCCATCGAGCGCGGACAGTTGGCCCATGCCTACCTCTTCTGCGGGCCGCGCGGCGTCGGCAAGACCACCTGCGCGCGGATCTTCGCCAAGGCCATCAACTGTCTCCACCCACACGGCGCCGAAGCCTGCAACGAGTGTGAATCGTGCCGCTCGTTCAACGAGGGTCGCTCGCTCAACATCCACGAGCTGGATGCCGCATCGAACAACTCGGTCGAGGATATCCGCTCGCTCATCGAGCAGGTGCGCATCATCCCGCAGGTGGGACGCTACTCGGTCTTCATCATCGACGAGGTCCACATGCTCTCGGCCGCGGCCTTCAACGCCTTCTTGAAGACCCTCGAGGAGCCGCCCGCCCACGCCATCTTCATCCTCGCCACCACCGAGAAACACAAGATCCTCCCGACGATCCTCTCGCGCTGCCAGATCTACGACTTCAACCGCATCCGCGTCGAGGATTCGGTCGAATACCTCAAGTACATCGCCTCGCAGGAGGGGATCACGGCCGACGAAGAGTCGCTCAACCTCATCTCGCAGAAGGCAGACGGCGGCATGCGCGACGCCCTGTCGATGTTCGACAAGGCGGTCTCGTTCTGCGGCCAGACGCTCGACTACCGACACGTGGCCCAGACGCTCAACGTGCTGGATTACGACACCTATTTCGACGTGACGCGCATGCTGCTCGCGGGCAACTACGTGGAGGCGCTCGTGAAGTTCGACGAGGTTCTCTCGAAGGGTTTCTCGGGGCAGACCTTCATGGCCGGTCTGAACCGCCACCTGCGCGACCTGCTGATGGCCAAGCGCCCCGAAACGCTGCGGCTGATCGAGATGACCGGCACGCTGCTCGAACGATACCGCGTGCAGGCGGAGGCCTGCAGTGTCGACTTCCTCTTCGGGGCGATCGCCCTGCTGACGGATCTCGACGGGAAGATCCGGCAATCGTCGAATCAGCGGTTGCTCGTCGAGCTGGGCCTGATGAAGATCGCCGGGCTCGGACAAAAAAAAAATAATCCACTGACATCCTCCGGGGAGTACCCGCTTCCCGACCTGAACGCCCGACCGGCAGCCACCGCCCAACCGGCCCAGCCGGCGGGGGGAGTCACGGCCAAACCGGCGCCGACACCGCATCCGGCTGCGGAGGCCGCCACGCCTCCGACTGCCGCGACGCCGCACGCCGGATCCCCGGAAGGACCGGCAGCCGGGATGACACCGGGAATCACGGCATCCCCCGTCCAGCCGGTCGCCCAAACAACCCCGACGGGAGGTGCAGAGGCTGCGCCCCGGACGGAACCCGCCCCGCAGGCACCGACAGCCCGGACGGAACCGGCTCCGCAGCCAACGGCCCCACCGACGGTCGGAACGGAATCGGCCGCACAGCCGACAGCCGCACCGACGGTCGGAACAGAATCGGCCGCACGACAGACAGCCGCACCGGTCTCCGGGACCGTTACCGGCAGGGAGACGCCGGCCCAACCGACCCCGCAGCCCGCACAGCCGACACGGCCCCGTGCGGCATCCACCCGGCGCAAACCGCTGATCTCGGGGACGTCGCTCACGGATCTGCTGGCCTCGGCGGGCGAACTGCCGACCGCAGCCCCCGCACCGGAGGCGACACAGGAGACAACACAAGCCGCCGTTGTGGTCGATCCGGCGTGCGAGAACAAGCTGGAATGGGCCCGGGAGCAGATTCTCCACCTGATTCGCGAACGCCGGCCGCGATTCGTGGCCGCCTTCGAGGGGATGAAGTTCCGCGGCAACACGATCACGGTGAGCGTCCCGACCCAGGAGCTGCGCGAGGAGATCCTCCGCACGAAGACCGCCATGCTGATGCGCTTCGCCGAGCTGGCCGGTATCAACGGAGCGATGGAGCTCGAGGTAATTGTCAACGAGGAGATCCGGGCCGCCCGCCCGATCAAACTCGAGGACCGCGTCAAGTACATGACCGACAAAAATCCACTGCTGACGGAGTTCCGCAAGGCGCTGGATCTGGAGGTCGAATAGCGGAAAGGTGAACGACAACAGACAACGAAAAACAAAACCATACGCGGGGCCGCAGAGGTTCCGTCCCCCGAAAACGGACAAAACAGAGAAAGCAATATGGCAACGAAAAACTTTATCGAAGAGCTCGAATGGCGCGGCATGATCCACACGATCATGCCCGGAGCGAAGGAACAACTGGAGAAGGAGATGACGACGGCCTATCTGGGTATCGACCCGACGGCCGACTCGCTGCATATCGGTCATCTGGTAGGTGTGATGATCCTCAAGCACTTCCAGATGTGCGGCCACCGTCCGCTGGCCCTCGTCGGGGGTGCCACGGGCATGATCGGCGACCCCTCGGGCAAGTCGCAGGAGCGCAATCTGCTCGACGAGCAGACGCTGCGCCACAACCAGGAGGCTATCAAGGCCCAACTCTCGAAACTGCTCGATTTCGACTCCGATGCGCCGAATGCCGCCCGGATGGTCAACAACTACGACTGGATGAAGGACTTCACGTTCCTGGACTTCATCCGCGACATCGGCAAGTGCATCACGGTCAACTACATGATGGCCAAGGATTCGGTCAAGAAGCGCTTCAACGGCGAGGGCGACGGCATGTCGTTCACCGAGTTCACCTACCAGCTGGTGCAGGGCTATGACTTCCTCCACCTCTACGAGACGATGAACTGCAAGATCCAGCTCGGCGGCGCCGACCAGTGGGGCAACATCACCACCGGCACGGAGCTCATCCGCCGCAAACTGGGCCCCGAAGCCGAGGCCTTTGCCATCACCTGCCCGCTCATCACGAAGGCCGACGGTACGAAGTTCGGCAAGACGGAGAGCGGCAACGTCTGGCTCGACCCGCGCTACACGTCGCCCTATAAGTTCTACCAGTTCTGGCTCAACGTCAGCGACGAGGATGCCAAACGCTACATCAAGATCTTCACGCTGCTCGACCGCGAGACCATCGAACAGCTGATCGCCGAGCATGAGGCCGCTCCCCATCTGCGCGTGCTGCAGAAACGGCTGGCCGAGGAGGTCACGACGATGATCCACTCGCGCGAGGAGTACGAAAAGGCCCTCGAGGCCTCGAACATCCTCTTCGGCGGCGCCACCTCCGAGGCCCTTCGCCGGCTCGACGAGCAGACGCTGCTGCAGGTCTTCGAGGGGGTTCCGCAGTTCCGCGTGGCCCGCACCGAACTCGAAACGGGCGTTCCGTTCGTCGAACTCGCTGCCGAAAAGGCGCAGATCTTCCCCTCGAAGGGCGAATGCCGCAAGCTCATCCAGGGCGGCGGCGTCTCGATGAACCGGGAGAAGATCGCGGATCCGATGCGCGCGGTGACGACCGACGACCTGATCGCTGGAAAGTACCTGCTCGTGCAGCGCGGCAAGAAGAACTACTATCTGGTGATCGCCGAATAAGCCATGGAGTACCGTATCGTCCTGCAACGCATGGAGTTCCGGGCCTACCACGGCTGCTATGAACTGGAACGCCAGGTCGGCAACCGCTTCACGGTCGACCTGGAGATCACGACCGAACTGGGCGACGTAGCCGCCGAGGACAGCGTCGAAAAGGCGGTGAACTACCTGACGGTCTACGAGGTGGTCCGCCGCGAAATGGCCGTCACGCAACGCACGATCGAACGCGTGGCGATGAACATCATCGATGCCGTGCGGGGGCGGTTCCCGCAGATTCGGCACGTAAAATGCACCGTATCGAAGCTGGCCCCGCCTCTGGGAGGCAAACTGGAACGGGTCAGTGTCGTACTGGAAAAATAACCCGAACGCCGGACGGCGGGAGTGGACTCCCCACCGCCCGGCGTTTGTCTAAAAAGTCCGCATATGCATCATTCGCACAATCGCGCCACATTGGGCGGCAAGTTGAGCGCCGTACTCGTCGCGGCAGGCAGCTCGGTAGGTCTGGGCAACATCTGGCGATTCCCCTACGTCGCCGGCGACAACGGCGGAGGAGCCTTTCTGGTGATCTACATCCTCTGCGTCATCCTGCTGGGGCTGCCGCTGATGATCGCCGAATTCACCGTCGGCCGCGCCACCCGCCGCAATGCCGTCGGAGCCTACCGCTCGCTCGACCGAAAGTGGAGCTTTCTGGGTTACAACGGCGTGCTGGCCGCCTTCCTCATTCTGGGATTCTACTTCGTCGTATCGGGATGGACGGCCGAATACATGGTGCACTCCGTAACGGGGGATCTGGCCCGCTACACTACGGCCGAGGAGTACGAATCGCTCTTCGCAAACTTCATCCGCAACCCCTGGCGGCCGATCCTCTACACGGTGCTCTTCGCGCTGGCCACCCACTTCGTCATCGCCCTCGGCGTGCAGAAGGGGATCGAACGCTCGGCCAAGGTGCTGATGCCGCTGCTCTTCATCATCCTGATCGCGCTGTCGATCCACTCGCTGCTGATGCCCGGCGGCGGGGAGGGGCTGCGCTTCTTCTTCCAGCCCGACTTCTCGAAGGTGACCCCGTCGACCTTCCTCGTAGCCCTCGGACAGGCCTTCTTCTCGCTCTCGATCGGCATCGGCACGATGGTGACCTACGCCTCCTACTTCAAGCCCGAGACCAATCTGCGCCACACGGCACTGAACGTCACGATTCTCGACACGCTGGTGGCCATACTGGCCGGCGTGATGATCTTCCCGGCGGTCTTCAGCGTCGGGATCGAGCCGACATCGGGGCCCTCGCTGGTCTTCATTACCCTGCCGAGCATCTTCAACGGCATGCCGCTGAGCATGGTCTGGTCGGCGGTCTTCTTCCTGCTGCTGGTCGTCGCGGCGCTGACCTCGACCATCTCGCTCCATGAGGTGATCACGGCCTATCTGCACGAGGAGTGGCACATGAGCCGCCGCGCCGCCGCCTGGTCGACAACCGCCGCCACAGCGCTGCTCGGAGCCGTGGCATCGCTCTCGGTCGGCGTATGGAGCGGCTGCACGCTGTTCGGGCTCAACCTGTTCGATCTGCTCGACTACGTCACGGCCAACATTCTGCTGCCTCTCGGCGGATTCTTCACCTGCATCTTCGTCGGCTGGAGGCTCGACAGCCAGGTGCTGAAGGATCAGATCACGAACCACGGACAGCTGAAATTCCGCATCTATCGGGTCTTCATCCTCCTGCTGCGGTATCTCTGTCCGATCGTCGTGCTACTGGTCTTCCTGGACAACCTCGGGGTCTTCTGACACTCCACGGGGGGGGCGGAAAGGCCCGGAGGCCGTGCGGCCGACACGGGACATTGGAGTCGGAACGAACGACACGAGGCGGCCGGCAATGTACCGGTCCGACCCTGTTTCCGCAGACGGACTCACATGGACTCATATGGACATAAAAAAACCGGACCCGAACGGTCCGGTTTTTCTTTCTCCGGGATGAGATCTCGAAGGATTCCTCCAGCGACTATCGTCGGTTTTCACATCACAAGCCCCTTGCCGACCTCGGTTTCTTCCGCAGCCAGGCAAAGTCCCGACCTCTCCGGGGAGGTCAGTTGATGTTGCGACGGTCGGGCTCCTTCTCGGGCGAGGCGGCCTCCATGTCGATCTGCAGCTTCACCATGTTGATGGCGGCTGCAGCGGCCTCGTCACCCTTGTTGCCAAGGCGTCCGCCGCAACGATCCAGCGCCTGCTGCATGTCGTTCACCGTCAGCACCCCGAAGGCAATCGGCATGTTCCACTGGATCTGCAGCTGCGTAATGCCCTGCGTCACCCCCTGGCAGATGAAGTCGAAGTGGCGCGTATCGCCCTGGATGACGCATCCCAGCGCAATGACGGCGTCGACATCGGTATATTCGGCGAAGAACTGCGCACCGAGCGAGAGTTCAAAGGTTCCGGGGACGTACTTCACCTGGATGTTCATGTCGGGGCATCCGGCCGCACGCAGCGTCCGCACGGCACCTTCGAGCAGGGCTTCGGTCACCTCGCGGTTCCACTCGGCCACGACGATTCCGAAACGCATGTCCGCAGCCGAAGGCAGCGGCGAGTCGAATTTCGAAAGATTGTGATTCCGGGTTGCCATCGTCGTCGACTATTTAACGCTGCCCAGCAGCTTCTCGGCCTCACGGGCATCCACCGAAGCGGGATACGAAGTGAGGATACGCTCGTAGTAGGCGGCGGCAGCCTCGTTGTTGCCCTGCGCCTGCTCGGCCATGCCGGCCTTGCGCAGATACATCGGGGCGGTGAAGTTGTTGTCGGCAGCCTTGACGGCCTTCTCGTAGAACTTCACGGCCTGTGCATAGTTCTGCTGCTCGACGGCCACATCGCCCTGCAGACCGTAGTTCTGGGCGTTGATCAGCGCACCGGGAAGCCCCTTCACGGCCGAATACTTGGCCAGATACTTGGCGGCATTCTCCAGGTCGCCCGTACGGAGGTAGCAGATACCGGCGTAGTGCTTGGCCAGGTTGCCCGAGGGGGTCGAACCGTACTTCTCGATCACATCGAGGAAGCCGGCGCCGTTGGCATCACCGTGCAGGGCCAGTTCGAAATCGGGAGTCTCGGCATCGAAGCGGTTCTGGGCCTCGGCGATCATCTCGGCGGCCTTGGCCACACGCGGCTGGGCGATCAGGGCCCGATAGCCGAAGATCAGGGCTGCAAGGATCAGCAGGCCCAGGAAGATGTAGGACATCAGGCGGCCGTTCTTTTCGAAAAAGAGCTCCGTTTTGTTCATTGCTTCGCCGAGAGTTTCGGGTTCGGCGACGTTCTGCTTTGCCATAGTTGCTATTTGTGTTTTTAGTTTATAATCCGTACGATAGTTTGCAAAGATACAAAACTATTCACAATGTGCAATGTCGTGTCCGGATTTTTTGTATTTTTGTCCTATGTATCTGAAGAAAATAGCGCTGCTGAATTTCAAAAACATCGCCCGGGAGGAGCTCTCGTTCTGCCCGGGGATCAACGCGCTGGTGGGCGACAACGGCGCCGGAAAGACCAACATCCTCGATGCGGTCTACTACCTGTCGATGTGCAAGTCGGCACTGCAGATGACCGACGGACAGAGCATCCGCCACGGCGAGGAGTTCTTCCTGCTCGAGGGGCGCTATGCCACCGACGCCGGACGCCGCGAAACGATCGTCTGCTCGTTCTCGCGCCGCAGCGGCAAGCTTCTCAAACGCAACGGGAAGGAGTATGACCGGCTCTCGGACCACGTGGGGCTGATCCCGGCGGTGATCGTCTCGCCGGCCGACAGCGCCCTGATCTCCGATGCCGCCGACGAACGGCGCCGCTACCTCAATGCCTTCATCTCGCAGCTGGACCGCCCCTACCTCCAGGCCGTGATGCGCTACAACGCCGTGCTGGCCGAACGCAACCGCCTGCTCAAGATGCATCCCGACGAGACGATGCTTGCCATCTACGACATGCAGCTCTGCGAACACGGCCGGCTGATCCATGCCCGCCGCCGCGACTTTGTCGAGCGGCTGCAGCCCGTCGTCGAGCGCTACTACCGCATGCTGGCCGAGGATCGCGAACAGGTCGAACTGTCGTACCGCTCGGAGCTGAACAACCGCCCGTTCGAGGAGGTGCTGCGCGACGCCCGCCAGAAGGATCTCGTCAACGAATTCACGACGGCCGGCATCCACCGCGACGATCTCGTGTTGAAGATCGGCGGCTATCCGCTGCGCAAATACGGCTCGCAGGGGCAGCAAAAGTCCTTCCTGATCGCCTTGAAGCTGGCCCAGTACGCCATCGTGGCCGAGGAGCGGCACGAACGGCCGATCCTGCTGCTGGACGACCTCTTCGACAAGCTCGATGCCGGGCGGGTCGAGCAGCTGATCCGGCTGGTGTCGGAGGCAACCTTCGGGCAGATCTTCATCTCGGACTGCAACCCCACGCGGCTGAAGACGATCCTCGACCGGTCGGGAGGCGACTACGCGCTCTTCACCGTAACCAACGGCTGCGTCACCCAGGAGCGGCAGGCGGCCGAAGGTTTCGATGAGACCGACGAAACGGACGAAACAAGCGTTGCGGGAGAAACCGGCGACATCGACGAACCCGGAGAAACGGGCGACACTAACAAGACCGACCAAGCGAGCGAAATGGGCGACACCTACGCAACCGGCGAAGCAAGTGTAGCGGGGAAAACGGGCAACACCGACGAACCCGGCGAAGCGGACGAATCAACAGCCACCCCGCCGGCTGCCAAAACCGACAGCGAATCATGAGACGGACGAAAACCATGCTGATGGGCGAACTGCTCGACGAATTCTTCAAACGCCCCTACGTGGCGGCCAAGGTTGCCGAAGGCAAACTGCCCGACACCTGGCGGGCTATCGTCGGGGACCGGGCGGCCGATCTGACCACCGAGCTGCGGCTGGAGCGCCACATTCTCTATGCCCGGATCCAGTCGAGCGTCCTCCGCTCGGAGCTCTTCTACCAACGCGAGGCGCTCAAGGAGGAGATCAACCGTCGTTCGGGGGTCCGGCTGGTCAACGCCGTTATCATCCGCTGAACCCACTCCACGAGGAAAGATCCGCTCTCCAGGGCCTCCCGGCAATGCCTCCGCCCGATCATTCCCGCCAAGGCACCGCGGGCTTCATCCATCTGCACAAAAAAACTCCCGTCCCTCTCGGAGGCAGGAGTTTTTTTCAGTTCCCACCGACACGGCCTTCCAACCGGTCGTCTCGGCAGTATGCTACTTGATGATCACCGAACGGTTGGCCTTCTGGATGTTCTTGTAGACATCCGGCTCGTTGCCCAGACCCTCGTAGGTAAGCTGCTTGGGGTTCACACCGCACTTAACCAGGTAGTCATAGACGTTCTTGGCACGGTTCTCGGCCACACGGCGGTTACCGGCAAGCGTACCGGTCTGCTGGTCGGCATGACCCTGAATCGTGTAGACGCGATCCTTCGGACCGTTCTTGATCAGCTCGGCCGTCAGCTCCAGACGCGTCTTGTCCTTGGCCGTGAGCTTCGACATGCTGTAATCATAGAGAATGATCGACGTCGGGCACGACGAATTGTTGACCTTCTTGGCCTCGGCGGCAGCCTTGGCCCGTGCATCGGCAGCAGCCTGCTCGGCAGCCTTAGCCCGTGCGTCGGCAGCCGTCAGTTCGTCATTCAGCCGGTCGTTCTCGGCCTGAGCAGCCTCGAGAGCGGCGTTGCTCGAAGCCACGGCATCCTGGAAGGCACGAATATCCTCGGCCGTATATCCCGGAACACCACGCTCCCAGTTGCGCTGGTTGAAGCGGTAGGTGATACCGGCCGTTGCCGTGAAACCGAAGAGGTAAGCGCCGCCAACCGATGCCGGGCAGATCTCCGATTTGGCAATCAGCCCCTTGAGTTCGATGTTGAAATCGAACGAAGGCGAGAGGCGGAACTTGTTGAGCAAACCGGCCGTGAAGGCAAACTCCTGGTTCGTACCGGTCTGATTGTCGCGCTGGCTCGAATCGGTGAAGTTCGAGGCCATGTATCCGAAGCCGACAAACGGCACACCATACCAGGCACGATCCTCACGGTAGCCGCCGATCCAGTTCGAGGCGTTGATCATCAGGTCGGCATGAGCAAACATGTACGGCCACGACAACTTGCCCAATTCGGCATCGAAATTATTGAACCAACCGCCCTGCAGCTGGCCGCGCACACCGACAACCGGGTGCAGCCACTTGGTCAGCGAGAAATTACCCTCAAAGCCGAAGCGATCGCCCCACGAGCCGAGGTTACCGCTGTTCGAGAAGGCCGTTCCGCCACCCAGACCGGCCGATATTTCCCAATTGTCCCAGAATCCGTTGGAGACAAATCCCGAGAAGCTCGGCTTCTTGGGGGTGCCTTCGGCCAGGGCCGAAGCCGCGAATGCCGCGAGCATGAAAGTCAGGAAAATCTTTTTCATATCCATCAAAAAGTTAAATAAGTATGTTTTACATACATGCTGTAAAGGTACGCATTTTTCCAGATCGTTACTCGATTATCTTTCAAAAAAAGTGCAAAAACCGGTTTTTGTCCCATCAAAAAGGCCCGAAGCATCCGCTTCAGGCCTTTTTCGAGTAATTTCAGGACGTTTTCCGTCATGTCGGATCAACCGCACTTCGAATAGCCGCACGACATGCAGGTCAGACAGCCGTTCTGGTAGGCCATGTTCTCCTGACCGCAGTTCGGGCATTTGCCCTTCGATTTGGTACCGTCGACGATATACTGCTTCAGGGCGCGGCAGACACCCGTCTTCCACGTATTGATCGACACGCTGTCCAGATGCAGCGACTCGATGAGCGAAACCGTCTTCTCGATCGGCATGCCGTGGCGCAGCACACCCGAGATCAGCTTGGCGTAGTTCCAGAACTCCTCGTTGAACAGACGCGAGATTCCGCCGATCGTATTCGTATATCCGTAGCGGTCCGTGTACTGGAAGTCGTAACGCTTCGTTCCGTCCTCCTCGCGCACCTTAATAATATAGCCCTTCTTGATCTTCGGCGGAATGTACATGGCATCCTCCTCGATCTTACCGGTGAAGATCTCGTACGGGCGGCCGTTCTGCAGTCCGACGAAGGCGATCCAGTCCTCCGAACCGTTCTTGAAGCGGACGATATCGGCCGGGATCGACTTCGGACGCTTCGCCACCACACCCGGATGCTCCTCGCAGGAGGATTTCTTCTCCTTCGAGTTCTTGTCGAGCAGCACACCCGAGCGGCAACCGTCGCGGTAGACCGTGACGCCCTTGCAGCCGCACTCCCAGGCCGTGCGATAGACATCGGCCACCAGCGCCTCCGAGACGTTGTTCGGCAGGTTGACCGTCACCGAGATCGAGTGGTCGACCCACTTCTGGATGGCACCCTGCATCTTCACCTTGGCCACCCAGTCGATATCGTTGGCCGTTGCGCCGTGGTAGGGCGAAGCCTTCACCCACTCGTCGAGCTCCTCGTCGGAGATCGTGGCCAGTTTCGACGTATCGTATCCGTTCGCCTCGAGCCACTTGACGAAGTTGTGGTGGTAGACGTTGTACTCCTGGAACTTTTCGCCCGTTTCGTCCTCGTAGTCGACATGCGTGTCGTGGTCCGAGGGGTTGATCTTGCGGCGGCGCTTGTAGACCGTCCGGAAGACCGGCTCGATACCCGACGTGGTCTGCGACATGAGCGACGTGGTGCCCGTCGGTGCGATGGTCAGCATGGCGATGTTGCGGCGGCCGACCTTGGCCATCTCCTCATAGAGTTCCGGATCGGCCTCGCGGATGCGGGCGATCATCGGGTTGTTGACCTCCTTGGCCGTGTCGTAGATCGGGAACGGACCGCGTTCGGCAGCCATCCGCACCGAAGCCCGATAGGCGGCCAGCGCCAGCGTCTTCTGCACCTCGACGGCGAAATCGATCGCCTCCGGCGAACCGTAGCGCAGCCCCAGAGCCGCCAGCATGTCGCCTTCGGCCGTGATGCCGAGGCCCGTACGGCGGCCCTTGAGCGCCATCGTGCGGATCTTCTTCCAGAGCTCCAGCTCCACCCGGCGGACATCGAGATCCTCCGGATCGTTCTCGATCTTCTGAATGATCAGGTCGACCTTCTCCAGTTCGAGATCGATGATATCATCCATCATGTGCATGGCCTTGCCGACATGGTCGCGGAACTTCTCGAAGTTGAACTTCGCATCGGCCTTGAACGGGTTGTCGACATAGCTGAAGAGGTTCATCGCCAGCAGACGGCACGAGTCGTAGGGGCAGAGCGGGATCTCACCGCAGGGGTTGGTCGAAACCGTCACGAAGCCCTCGTCGGCATAGCAGTCGGGGATGCTTTCGCGGATGACCGTATCCCAGAAGAGCACGCCCGGTTCGGCCGACTTCCACGCATTGTGGATAATCTTCTCCCAGAGCTTCTTGGCATCGATATCCTGTTCGTATTTCGGGTGGTTCGAATCGATCGGGAACTGCTGGTGGTACTTCTTGCCGGCCAGGGCCGCACGCATGAACTCGTCATCGATCTTGATCGAGACGTTGGCGCCGGTCACCTTGCCCGTATCGACCTTGGCGTCGATGAAGCGCTCGGCATCGGGGTGTTTGATCGAGAGGGTCAGCATCAACGCACCGCGGCGGCCGTCCTGCGCCACCTCGCGCGTCGAGTTCGAGTAGCGCTCCATGAAGGGGACGATACCCGTCGACGTGAGGGCCGAGTTGAGCACCGGGCTGCCCGTCGGACGGATGTGCGAGAGGTCGTGGCCGACGCCTCCGCGGCGCTTCATCAGCTGCACCTGCTCCTCGTCCATGCGGAAGATGCCGCCGTAGGAGTCGGCCGGATGCTTGTGGCCGATGACGAAGCAGTTCGACAGCGAAGCGACCTGGAAGTTGTTGCCGATACCGGTCATGGGACCGCCCTGCGGGATGATGTAGCGGAAATGGTCGAGCAGATCGAAAGCCTCCTCCTTGGAGAGGGGGTTGGGATACTTGCGCTCGATGCGCTCGATCTCGGCGGCGATACGCTGGTGCATCTCCCGGGGCGAACGCTCGTAGATATTTCCGAAAGAGTCCTTGAGGGCATACTTGCTCACCCACACCGTGGCGGCAAGGTCGTCACCTTCAAAATACTTTTTCGACTCGGCGACCGCATCGTTGTAATCCACCTTCTGCGGCGCTTCGGCTTGGTTTGTTTTTGACATAACTAATTGATACTTATATTTTTATCGTTTTTATCGACAAACAACCGGATAAAGCCGGTTCTACAAATTTCAGACTTTTCCCCCTAAAAATCCAACGTGCGGGACCAAACTTATCGACAATTTATCTACAAAAGGCGAAAAGGCGCGCCCCAGGTATCCCGGGGCGCGCATGCTTCCTGTGCGGCCGGCTACTTCACGCAGACGGCATCGATCTCCACCAGGGCGCCCATCGGAAGAGCCGCCACCTGGTAGCAGACCCGTGCGGGTTTGTCGCCCGTGAAGAACTCGGCATAGACGCCGTTCATCGCGGCAAAGTCGCCCATCGACTGCAGCAGTACGGTCGTCTTGACCACGTCCGAAAAGTCATATCCGGCCTCACGGAGGATATGGCCGATGTTGGTCAGCGACTGACGCGTCTGTGCCTCGACGCCGTCGGCCATCGTGCCCGTAGCGCCGTCGATCGGCAGCTGTCCCGAAACATAGAGAGTCCCGCCCGTCTCAACGGCCTGGGAATAAGGCCCCACGGCTTTGGGGGCATGCGGTGAAGCGATAATCTTTTTCATACGTTATTGGATCGTTGGGTTGTCAAAGGTACGATTTATTTTCTACATTTAAGAATATCGGAGGCGGTTCGGCAAAAAAATTCCCGGCCGCATCTCCGCCCGGTCCTCCGGCAAACGACAGACGGCTCGCGGCCGACGGCCGGGATCCGACGGCTGTGCAGCCGGGGGGAGAGGCCGTTTGACGGATCCGCCCCCGAAAACCCTCTTTTCATTTGGCCCGCCAGCCACCTTTTCGTATCTTTGCGCCACGACAGAAACTCATAAGATCATGAAAAATCTCTTTCGCATGGCGGCAGTTGCCGGGCTCGTGGCCCTGATGGTCGGATGCTGCCCCTGCCGCTCCTACCAGCGGAAAACGCGCCGTCCGCTCACCGGCACCGAATGGCAGCTGATCCAGCTCGGCGGTGAGACCATCCGCCCCGCCGAGGGGAACTTCACCATCACGCTCTCGGCCACCGACGGACAGCTCTCGGGTGTTGCCGCCGGCAACCGGATCATGGGCACCTTCACGAGCGACGTCAACCGTACGTTGAAGATCAGCCCGCTGGCCTCGACCCGCATGGCAAGTAGCGATCCGAAGCACGAACAGGCCTTCATCGAAGCCCTCGAATCGGCCACCCATTACGACATGGACGGTCCGATGCTGCTGATTCTCTCGAACGGCGAACTGCGGGCCGTCTTCCAGGCCCTTCCTGCCCCGACGGACAAAAAGGCAGCCAACTAGTCCGCATCCCGCGACACGGAACGGCGGAACCGAGTCACTTCGGTTCCGCCGTTTCCATGCAGCTGCCGCGCCATAGCCGCTTCGGCCCGGCCCGCACCCCGACCCTCCAGGGAGTATCTACCGGCATACGAAAAAGCCGTCCTCCCACGCGGGGAAGACGGCTTCGTTTTTCGGATGCGGATCCGATTACTTGAGGTTCGGATTCAGCTCGCCCCACTTGTCGATGGCGGGCAGAACTCCCATTTCGATCACCTCGTCGCGCAGCTTGACAAGGTGCTCGTAGCTCTCGCGCAGCTTCTTGTGCTCCTCGGGAGTACCCTTGACATCCTTGTAGTGAACGCCCTCCTTCGTGATCTCGGTCTCCATGGCCATCATGATGTGGTTGAACTCACCATTGTGGACATACGTACCGGCAGGATACTCGAAGGGTTTGCCACCCATGGTAGCCGCGATCATGCAGATCGAGACGTATGCCGGGCTCTGGAACGACGAGCGGCCGCGCAGGTCGATGATGTGCTTGCCACCCTGGATCACACGCTGCTGCAGGGCCTCCCAGTCAGCCTCGGGCATCTCCTTGCCGATGAGCTCCGACAGGGGCTTGCCGGCAACCATCGTCGTCGAAGCGAAGACGGCCATCTGCTCGCCGTGGCCACCGAAGGTACGGCAGTTGCGAACCTCGTCGGGCGAGATCTTGAAGTACTTGGCCAGCTCCGAACGCAGACGCGTCGAGTCGAGAGCGGCCAGCGTCGTCAGCTGCGAGGGTTTCAGACCGCTGTAGATCAGCGTGATCAGACCCGTAATGTCAGCCGGGTTGAAGATAACGACCACGTGCTTTACATCGGGGCAGTAAGCCTTGAGGTTCTTACCGAAGTCCTCGGCGATCTGCGCGTTGCCCTTCAGCAGGTCCTCACGCGTCATGCCGGCCTTGCGGGCAGCACCTCCCGACGATACGACATAGGCAGCACCCGTCAGGGCCTCCTTGACGTCGGTCGTCCAGGTGATGTTCACACCCTCGAATGCGCAGTGGTAGAGCTCCTCGGCCACACCTTCCAGTGCCGGACCAAAGGGGTCATAGAGGCAAATGTTCGGCGTAAGACGCATCATCAGCGCCGTCTGAGCCATGTTCGAGCCGATCATACCGGCTGCACCCACGATCGTGAGTTTCTCGTTTGTCAGGAATTCCATAATAATTATTTTTTATGAAAAGTGAGTATTCCGTTCGGTTATCACCGTTTTTTATGTTTCTTGTTTACGGGACCGCGGCCGGGTTTATCCCGTTCCGTTTCTCCCTTATATCTTATTCCGTTCCCCCTATAATCGGGTTCACCCTCTTGTTTTCCCTTGTTTTCTCTTGTTCACCCCTTTGTTCACCCCCTTGTTCTCCGCTCCGGCTTCGTTTCCTCCGGGCTTTGCAACAGGCAGAGGTTCTCACACCACCGGTTTCACGCCCCGATTTCGCGCCCCTTCCGTCGTTGCTCCTTCGTTTCCTTCGGTCTTCGTTCCTTTGGCCTTCGTTCCCCTTCCGTCTTCACCCCCTCGGTCTTCGGCCCTCTTCAATCCCCTCTTCGGCCCCCTCGCGTCACCGGCTTCGCACTGCCGCCTTTGCGCCCCGCGGCTCTTCCGCACGGGCTATTCGATCTCGCGACGGTTGCGCAACGCGTGGGTAATGGTCAATTCGTCGACATACTCCAACTCGTCGCCAAACCCAATGCCTCGCGCTATCGAGGTGATCTTCAAACCCGGATAGCGGCGCAGACGGTTCATCAGGTAAAAGAGCGTCGTCTCACCCTCGACCGAGGTCGAGATGGCCAGGATCACCTCCTTCACACCCCCCGCCGCAATCCGGTCGCACAGCAGGTCGATCTTCAGATCCGAAGGGGCGATTCCCTGCATCGGGGAGATCACCCCGCCCAGCACGTGGTACAGACCGCGATACTGGTGCGTATTCTCGATCGACAGCACGTCGGCCACCTGCTCGACGACGCAGATCGTCGCATGGTCGCGTTCCGGATCGGCGCAGATCGGACACACCTCTTCGTCCGAAAGGTTGTTGCACTGTGCGCAGTGGCGGATCTCGTTGCGGAAGCGGTCGATGCTCTCCGTCATCTCGGCCACCGATTCCGGCTCCATGCGCAGCAGGTGCATCGCCAGCCGCAAGGCTGTCCGCCGGCCGATTCCCGGGAGTTTCGACAACTCGCCGACCACGTTCTGCAACAGCTGCGACATCTAAATCGTCTCGATCGTTTTCGACTCCAGCCACCCCTTCTTGCCGTCGGCGATGGTCACCTCGCACCACCCCTCGAGGCGGTTGGTAATCTCGACCAGCGTCCCTTCGTGCAGCACGAAGAGGTCGGTAGCCGACTTGTCGGGCGAACTCTTCACGGCCGTCGACAGCGACATCACGACGGCCTGCGTATCGTCCAGCATCTCGCGTCGCTCACCCCATGCGAACCACGTTGTCACCACGAAGAGCAGCAGCGCCACCAGCGTTCCGTAGAACCCGCCCTTGCGCAGCGAGAGCCGCCGGGCCAGCAGGTAGAGCAGCGACAGCGCCAGTGCGGCGACCAGTGCCACCAGCGAGAAGATGCTCCACGCCGTGCAGCTCATCATGTGGCGGACGCTCCGGAGCCACTCCGTCAGGAAGAACTCCGGGATCTGTTCGATGTTGTCCTTCGTGCGGGCCTCGGCCACCCCCAGGTTGTAGCGGATGTCGTCGTTGCCCGGAGCCAGACGCAGTGCCCGATGGTAGTAGAGGATCGCCTCGCCCAGTTCGCCCTCCTTGAAGCAGGCGTTGCCCAGGTTGTAGTAGAGCTTCATCGAGCTCACTCCGCGGGCGAGGATCTCCTTGTAGATCTCCGTCGCCGCGTGGTAATCCTCGTTGATATAGGCCGTATTGGCGCGGTCCCACAACTGATCGGGAGTCGCCTCGCCTTCGGCGGGCTGTGCGGCATCCGCCTCCCGGGCCTCCGTCGCCACCGTATCGGCAGCCCCGGCAACCGCCGGCCGGACCACACTGTCGGCCGCCTCCTGGGAGCGGGCCTCGCCAACTCCCCAGACCACGATCATCAGAAACAAAAGCAGTCGTTTCATAACTCGATCATCGTTTTATTACCGATTCGATCTGTGAAATCAGGTTCACACCCTCCGAATAGACCTCACCCATGCGGGTCGACTCCACGGGCGAGTACTGCGCCTCGTCGCAGCGGGAGATGATGTCCGTAAATCGCTGCGAATCCTCGGCCGAGACGCCGCGTTTGTGCAGCTCCTCGCGGACGTTCTCCTTCGTGAGGTTGGCCATCGGGATGTTGAACTTGTCGCTCATGTATCCCCACAGCGCCCGCAGCATCTCCTCGTAGAAGGCGTGCCGGTTCTGCTCCTCCATGTATCGCTTGGCCGTGCGGAAACGCTGCACGGCGACCTTGTTGGCCCGCTTGCCGCGCACCAGAGCGACGTTCTGCGACTCGCGGATCCGGTGGCGCAGCGCCACGTAGGCCCAGGCAAAGAGGATCAGAACGGCGACCAGCAATACCCAGTAGGTCGGGCTGAAGAGGAACGGCACGGCGACCGCCCGCAACTGGGCGCTGCCCAGCTTGATGAAGCGGATATCCTCGCCCAGCAGGCGAACCTCCTCCTTCGAGACGCCCCGGCCCTGCATCACCACCGCATCGCCCCCGCCGTTGGCATCGGGCAGGATCTCGAGCGGCAGCGACTTCGACTTCAGCGTCACGTACTCCATGCGCTGCGGGTCGAAATAGGTGAACTCGACGGGGTCGACCTCATACGAGCCCTCGGCCCGGGCGATGAAGGGATACTCGAACTGGCGGTATCCCGAGATGCCCGTCGACGAGGCGTTGATCGACTCGGTAGTCTTCACGTTATAGAGCTCGAACGAGGCGGGCAGCTGCAGCTTCGGCGCCTGCACGAAGGTCAGGTTGCCGCGGCCCGAGATCTTCACCGTGATGTTGGCTCCCGAGTTGGCGGCCAGCCGCTCCGAGGGGAATTCGGTATCCATCGTGAAGCTGCCCACGGCCCCGCTGAAGCTGGCCGGAGCTCCCGACGGCAGCGCCTTGACGTTGACCGTCGTCCGCTGGCTCTGCACCTTGCGCGGGACGTTGAGCACCTCGCGGCCCGTTCCGAAGAAGGGGTCGGCATTCCGGCTCTGGATGACCACCTGTGCCACGACGGTCATCTCCACGGGGTCGATCGTCAGCTGTCCGACCTGCTGCGGATAGAGCAGATAGTCGTACAGCACGCGCGTCTCGTAGACCTTTCCGTTGTAGGTTTCGCGGCTCACCTGCACCGAATTGGGATCGGTCAGGTCCTGCGACCAGAAGCCGTTGAACGACGGCGCCGACTCGGGCACGATGTTGACATACGGAACCCGCGTATAGAGTTTGAAGGCCACATGCAGCGGTTCGTTCTTGAAGACCGAATTGCGCGACACGACAGCCCGCAGCAGAATGTCCTCCTTGCCAATCTGGTTCTGCACGTCGTTGCGGTTGCGGGAGTCGTTCCCGCCGCCCGACGAGGCGTGCTGACCGCCGCCGCTCTGCCCCTCGTCGACCACCTCGATGGGCAACGGCTGGGTGCGGTAGGTGCGGCCGTCGACCTTGACCTCCGCCGCACCGATCGTCACCGTGCCGGCCGACTGCGGCAGCAGCACGTACGTATAGGTGTGGCTCACGCTCTTGGTCATCGAACCGTTGATGATCTGAATCGAGGAGCCCGTGGACTCGGCCGGACCGGCCAGCACGTCGAACCCTTCGAACGACGGAGCCTGGAACGTTCCGTTGTCGGGTTTGGCGTTGAGCGCAAACTCCACGCGGAACGCCCCGCCCACGGACACCGTCAGCGGAGAGTTGGCCTCGAAGGTGACCTCTTCGTCGGCCAGGGCCGGGAAGACCGCCAGCACCAGAAGCGCCACCAGAGATAATTTTGCAAAGAAGACTCTCATTACAAATTACAAAGCGATAGATCGGTTAATCATGCACACCGCAACCCGCCGCCCGACCAACCCGTCCGACGCCGTCATGCGCCAGCCGGAATTCGGAACAGAGGGTCGCCTCACTCACCTTGCCGACCGCGGCGGGGATCTCCCGTCCGACAGGAGATCTCCACCGGGGACCGCAGGTCTTCAACTACAACGCCTGTGCGTTGTGGTTTAGTATCTCCGAAGAGCGGATTTTCAGTGCTTGAAATCGGCGAAAAAGTCGTTGCCCTTGTCGTCGACGATGATGAATGCCGGGAAGTTCTCGACATAGATCTTGCGCACGGCCTCCATGCCCAGCTCGGGGAAGTCGACCACCTCGACCGACTTGATCGAGTTCTTGGCCAGAATGGCGGCCGGACCGCCGATCGAACCGAGGTAGAATCCGCCGTTGGCCTTGCAGGCATCCGTCACGGCCTGCGAGCGGTTGCCCTTGGCCACCATCACCAGCGAACCGCCGTGCTTCTGGAACAGATCCACGTAGGGGTCCATACGTCCGGCCGTCGTCGGGCCGAACGATCCCGAAGCCATGCCCTGCGGCGTCTTGGCCGGGCCGGCGTAGTAAACCGGGTGCTTCTTGAAGTACTCGGGCATCGGCTTGCCCTCGTCGAGCATCTGCTTGATACGGGCGTGAGCGATGTCGCGGGCCACGATGAGCGTACCGCGCAGGTTCAGACGCGTCTTGATCGGGTATTTGGTCAGGATCTCGCGCACCTTGTCCATGCCCTCGTCCAGGTCGATGTCGACGGCCGGCGACATGGCCGGAGCCTCGGCCGGCAGGAAGCGGGCCGGATTCTTCTCGAGCTCCTCGAGGAAGATGCCTTCGGGCGTAATCTTGGCCTTGATGTTGCGGTCGGCCGAGCAGCTGACGCCGATGGCCACGGGGCACGAGGCGGCGTGACGCGGGGCGCGGATCACGCGCACGTCATGCACGAGGTACTTGCCGCCGAACTGGGCGCCGACACCGCTCTCGCGGCAGATCTTGAGCACCTTCTCCTCCCACTCCAGATCGCGGAAGCAGCGGCCGCCCTCGTTGCCCGACGTGGGCAGCTCGTCGAGATAGCCGGCCGAAGCCTTCTTCACGGTCGAGAGGCACATCTCGGCCGACGTTCCGCCGATGCAGATGGCCAGGTGGTAGGGCGGGCAGGCCGACGTACCGAGGTCGAAGATATGCTGCTGGATGAACTTCGTGAGCGACTCCTCGTTCAAGAGCGCCTTGGTCTGCTGGTAGAGGAAGGTCTTGTTGGCCGAGCCGCCGCCCTTGGTGATGAAGAGGAACTCATACTCCATGCCGGGCTTTCCGCCGTAGATGTCGATCTGTGCCGGAAGGTTCGTCGCGGAGTTCTTCTCGTCGATCATCGAGAAGGGGACCACCTGCGAATAGCGCAGGTTGCGGTCGCGGTAGGTCTCGTAGACACCGCGGGCGATGCACTCGGCATCGTCGGCGCCGGTCCACACGTCCTCACCCTTGTGGGCGATGCAGATGGCCGTACCGGTATCCTGGCAGGTCGGGAGCTCGCCCTCGGCGGCCACGCACTGGTTGAGCAGCATCGTGTAGGCCACGAACTTGTCGTTGTCGGTGGCTTCGGGATCCTCGAGGATGTTGCGCAGTTTCTGAAGGTGAGCCGGACGCAGATAGAACGACACGTCGCTGTAGGCTGCCTTCGACAACATCTCCAGCCCCTTGGGGTCGACCTTGAGGATCTTGCGGCCGTCGCACTCGACGACCTTCACGTAATCCTTCGTCAAAAGACGGTACTTGGTTTTGTCCTCCTGAATCGGGAACGGCTCCTGATAAATGAATTCTGCCATGATCGTATTGTGTTTGTTGTTGTAAGCGTGGTTTCCTACGGCAAAAGTACAAAAAACAATCCGGATTGTCCAACTATTTCCCGATCTCTGTTATTTTTTTCACAAAAAGAGATTATTATTTAGAATTTTTAGTAAATTTGTGCGGTTTTTGAATGCACAATTTTCATTAACACAACTAATATTATGGTATCGTACAAAGATCTGGGCCTCGTAAACACCCGTGAGATGTTTGCCAAGGCCATCAAGGGAGGTTATGCCGTTCCGGCATTCAACTTCAACAACATGGAGCAGCTCCAGGCCATTATCCAGGCTGCTGCCGAGACCAAGTCGCCGGTTATCCTGCAGGTTTCGAAGGGCGCCCGCAACTACGCCAACCAGACCCTGCTGCGCTACATGGCAGAGGGTGCCGTCGAGTATGCCAAGGAGCTCGGCTGGGCTCATCCCCAGATCGTGCTGCACCTGGACCACGGAGATTCGTTCGAGCTCTGCAAGAGCTGCGTTGACATGGGCTTCTCGTCGGTGATGATCGACGGTTCGTCGCTGCCCTATGACGAGAACGTCGCCCTGACGAAGAAGGTTGTCGAGTATGCACACCAGTTCGACGTAACGGTCGAGGGTGAGCTGGGCGTACTGGCCGGCGTCGAGGACGAGGTTGCTGCCGAGGAGAGCCACTACACCAAACCCGAAGAGGTCGTTGACTTCGTAACGAAGACCGGCGTTGACTCGCTGGCCATCTCGATCGGCACCTCGCACGGAGCCTACAAGTTCACCCCCGAGCAGTGCACCGTTGACCCGAAGACGGGCCGTCTGGTTCCGCCCCCCCTGGCATTCGACGTACTCGAGGCCATCGAGAAGGAGCTTCCGGGCTTCCCCATCGTGCTCCACGGATCGTCGTCGGTTCCCCAGGAGGAGGTTGACACGATCAACAAGTATGGTGGTGCACTGAAGGCTGCCGTAGGTATTCCCGAGGAGGAGCTGCGCAAGGCTGCCAAGAGCGCCGTTTGCAAGATCAACATCGACTCCGACTCGCGTCTGGCCATGACCGCCGCCATCCGTGAGGTCTTCGCAACGAAGCCCGCCGAGTTCGACCCCCGCAAGTACCTGGGTCCGGCTCGTGACAACATGAAGAAGCTCTACATCCACAAGATCAAGGAGGTTCTGGGTTCGGACGGCAAGGCCGAATAATCGGAGCATCCCGTAAATGAAAACCGGGGGTTCGCAAGAACCTCCGGTTTTTTGTTATGCAGGGGGGGGTACCCGGTCTTGGCAGAGATGCCCGCGGGATCCGGCATTCACCCTCCACGGCGCTGCCGCCCGGCCCGACAAACGATCACTCGGGAATGTAGCGCCCGACGAACTCGCCCACGCGACGCGTATACTCCTCGCGCTGATCGTGATACGACATGGCGTGCGTCGCTCCCGGTACGATCCACAACTCCTTCTCGCCCGGTTTGGCATCATACAGCGGATAGACCATCCACGTCGGCACGTAGTCGTCCGCATCGCCGTGGATAAAGAGCATCGGCAGTCCGCACCGGGCCACCTGCTTCAGCGAGGAGGCCTCACGGAACGTCCAGCCGAACTTCACGCCGCATAGCCCGCTGGCCACATCCAGCAGCGGGAAGGCCGGCAGGTGGAACTGTTCGTGCAGCTCCTTCGCGAACTCGTCCCAGACGCTCGTGTAGCCGCAATCCTCGACGAAGCACCGCACGTAGGGCTGCTGCACCTCGCCCGAGACCATCATCGTCGTGGCGGCCCCCATCGAGATGCCGTGGACCACCATGCGCGTCCGCCCGCCGAAGAGGCCGTTGGCCACCTCCATCCACCGCAGCACGTCGAGCCGGTCCTTCCACCCCATCTGGATGGCACGGCCGGCACTCTCGCCGTGGTAGTAGAGATCCGGCAGCAGGATGTTGAAACCAAGGTCGCGGTTGTAGAGGTAGCCGATCATCAGCATCCGCACGGCATTGTCCGTATAACCGTGGACGATGACCGCCGTACGGTCCGTGGGCCGCGGAGCCCGCACGTAGAGGGCATGAAGCCGTTCGCCCTCGCGCCCGAGGATCGACGTGTCGCGCAACGCCCCCGCACGGTGGAGGCTGTCGACCCACGGTCGGAGGAAGGGGTACTCCTCATACATATATTGATACGAGGAGGCGTTCTTGGCCTCGATCGTGGCCAGCGGCTGCAGCGAATAGTGCAGCAGATAGAGGCTCCCGCCCACGAGAACCACCAGGCATACCGCCAGTATGCCCACGATCCAGCGGATGATCTTCTTTCCGTTCATCGATTATTTCGTTTGATCCGACTCTTCCATCACCGAGAGCGGCTGATCCGGCGCTCCGACATAAAACATGGCCAGTTCGACGGGTTCGTCACCCCGGTTCTCGCCGTAGTGCAAAGTTCCTACCATTTCGATAATCCCCTCCCCGGCGTGGAACGTCCGTTCCGTGCCGTCATCGGCCACCACGGTCAGCTCGCCGCGCAGCACGAACCCGGCATTGATCACCGGATGGGTATGCCGTGCCAGGCGGGCATGCGGCGGGATGACGATCCGCAGCAGCGTAACGAAAGGCCGCTCCACCGCACAGGCGGGAAGCGGCGCTCCGTTCCAACTCGACGACGAAGCGGCCACCCGCTCCGTCGTCGGTTTGTCGTTTCGATCCATGGTTGTCGGATTACTCTTTACCGAGTTTGGTGCGGATGTGGGCCAGCATGTCGTCGGTCATCCGCGAAAGATCCCATTCGGGTTTCCATCCCCACTCCTCACGGGCGCAGGTGTCGTCCAGCGAGTTGGGCCAGCTTTCGGCGATCTCCTTCTTCACAGGGTCGATGTCGTAGTCCATCACGAAGTCGGGCAGCCGCTTCCGGATCTCGGCGTAGATGATTTCGGGCGTAAAGCTCATCGAGGCGAGGTTGAAGCTGTTGCGGTGGATGAGTTTCGTCGGGTCGGCCTCCATCAGCTCGACGCAGGCGCGCAGGGCATCGGGCATGTAGATCATGTCCATGTAGACGTCGCCCGGGACGGGGCAGGTGAAACGTCCGCTGCGGATCGCCTCGTAGTAGATCTCGACGGCGTAGTCGGTCGTGCCGCCGCCGGGCAGCGTGACATTCGAGATGATGCCGGGGAAGCGCACCGAACGGGTATCGACACCGTATTTGTGGTGATAGTAGTTGCTGAGCAGTTCGCCCGTGACCTTGCAGACGCCGTAGATGGTCGTCGGCTGCATGATCGTATCCTGCGGGGTTTTGTCCTTGGGCGACGTCGGGCCGAAGGCGCCGATCGACGACGGAGTGAAGAGGGCGCAGTGGTGCTGGCGGGCCACCTCGAGCGAGTTGTTCAGGGCACCCATGTTGACATTCCAGGCCATCTGGGGGTTACGCTCGCCGACGGCCGAGAGCAGCGCCACGAGGTTGAAGATTGCATCGACGTGGTAACGGGCCACCACCGAGGCCATGGCCGTAGCGTCGAGGGCATTGAGGACCTCGAAGGGTCCGTCTTCGCCGAGATTGCGGCATTCGCGCATATCGGTGGCAACGACATTCGCGCCTCCGTAAATTCCGCGCAGATAAACTGTCAGCTCGGAACCAATCTGGCCTCCGGCGCCTACTATCAGGATACGTTTCATCTGGATTTGGTTATAATTTGGTAGTAAAGATAGAAAATAATTGGGAAAAGTGCATATTTTTTTTGTCCTTTTCATTTTTTTATGTACTTTTGCACCACTCAACAAAAGGAACTGCTGTTGTAGCTCAGTGGTAGAGCACTTCCTTGGTAAGGAAGAGGTCACGAGTTCAAGCCTCGTCAACAGCTCTGGAAGGCGCCGCGAAAAGACGTCGAAACAAGCAAAAAGCCTTATGTATCCATGATACGTAAGGCTTTTTCATTTTTGGCCGGTTCCTGAGAGGACCTTCCCGGGCAGCGAGTCCGAAACCCACACCGGCGGCCCGTTCCGGGCGATCAGAAGGGGAGCGCCCGCCTGAAGGAGATTGCGGCGATATTTTCATCCGGACAAGAGACTTTTGCCCCGCGCGAAGACACCCAATCGAATTATTGCGTACCTTTGTTACGACTGCTTTCAAGCCCGATACGCGCATGAATCTTCCGCTCTACGAATACTCGCTCTGCATCGCCCTGCCGCTGATGATCTTCTTCGGCGCCTACTTCCTGCTGGCTCCGACCCCCGACAAGGCCATCTTCGCAAACTACCTCCGTTCGCGGCGCATCATGGGCTGTGCACTGCTGCTCCTGGCGGCCAACTACGCGGTCCACTTCTTCTTCGAGGTGCGAATCCGCGACGTGCATGCGGCCATTCTGATGAACCTCTCGACCTATTTCCTCTGTTACTGGCTCTTCAGTTCGGCGCTCACCACCCTGCTCGACCGCTTCTACATCACGCGCCGCCGGCTGCGTTTCCACCTCTCGGCATGGGTGCTCTTCACGCTCCTCTCGGGTGTCATCCTGCTGGGGTTGTCCGAGGGTGCGGCCCAGAGGGCGGGGCTGACCGTGATGGCCGCCTGGCTCGTCGGCTACGGGCTGTGGCTCGCCCGACGGCTGATCCGCGCCTACCGCCGCGCCGTGCGCCTCTTCGACGACACCCACTCCGACGATATCGGCGCCTACATCCGCTGGATGTCCGTCTTCACTTGGTGGGCCGTCATCTTCGGCGTCGGCTGCGGGCTGCTCACCTTCCTGCCCGACCGCTACGTCTTCCTGTGGATTCTCTCGTCGGTCCCCTTCTACATCTATCTCTACTGCTCCTACATGAACTACCTGCTCCTCTACGAGCGGGTCGAGCAGGCGCTCGAGGAGGAGATCCCCACGGAGGAGGAGGCCGCTGCGGAGGCGCCAAGCGATTCGGACGGTCCGGGCGACATGCCGGACCGCGAGGCCCGCTCCCTCCATACCGACCTTGCGGTGCGGCTCACCGGGTGGATTGCCGCCGACGGCTACCTCCGGCCGGGGCTGACCATCCGCGAACTGGCCGATACGCTGCACACCAACCGCACCTACCTCTCGGAATACATCAAGGCGACCGGCAACGGCTCGTTCCGCGACTGGATCACCGACCTGCGGATGGAGTACGCCAAACGGCACATGCTCCGGCACCCCGAGCTGAACATCACCGAAATCGCCGAGGCCGCGGGCTTCGTCTCGCCCAGCCATTTCACCCGCATGTTCAAGGCCCGGGAGGGGGCCTCCCCCTCCAACTGGCGCAAAACACAGGGCGGAGAGAGCTCCATTCTGTAGCTCCGACCGGCCTCTGATGGCCCCGCTTTCTTGCCTGAACGACCATTTTTTTCTTGCCTGAACAACAAATTTTCTTGCCTAAACGACAAAATCGACAACCGGGACTTTCCAGTTCCGGTTTTTCTGTTAATTTTGTTCTCGGGCTCCGTTCCGATGCCCTGCTTTCCGACTTCCATCCGAACACAATTCCCGTTACCATGAATAGATTGCTGACCCTTTTATTTACACTGGGCCTCCTTGCAGGTCCGACCTTCGGCCAGACGGCAGACAACCCCTCCGACCCTGCCCCGGCCGAGTATACCTTCCGCTTCGTGGCGGGCGACGACATGTTCTACATTCCGTGGAGCGGCAACGGCGAGGAGCTCGACCGCCTGTTGGCCTGCATCGCCGAAAACCGCGCAGCCATTGTCGACGGCACAGTTCCCGTCGAGGTCGACGGCTACTGCACCTCGCAGCCCTCGGAGGCCGAGAACCTCGCCATGGCCAAGACGCGTTCGAATCGCGTGAAAACCGAGATGATCCTCCGCGGCGGGCTCACCGAGGAGTACTTCCGGACACAAAACCACGCTGCCGAAGGCAACTTCGTCACCGTGCGCCTCGTCATCCCCGCCGGGCCATCGGAGGCCGAGCTTGCAACCCGTCGCGCTGCCGAGAAGGCCGAAGCCGAGCGTCTGGAGGCCGCGAAGCGTGCCGAAGAGGAGCGCCTTGCCGCCGAACGGGCCGCCGCCGAAGAGCGCCGCAGAGCAGAAGAAGAGGCACGCCGGGCCGCCGGGACTGCCGAAACACCCCCCGACGTCTTTGAACCGGTTTTCGAGATATTCGAGCTCCACAAAACACATCTCTCCCTGCGGGCCAACCTGCTGCGCTGGGCGACGTTGACGCCCGACCTCGGGCTGGAGTGGCACATCTCCGACCGCTGGAGCCTGGGCGTCAATGGATCATGGACCTCATGGACGTGGAACGACAAGCAGCGCCGCTACGCCCTCTGGGAGGTAGCTCCCGAGGTGCGCTATTATATGGGTAAGGAGCGGCGCGGCTACCTTGGCCTGCTATTCAAGACCGGCGCCTTCAACTACAAGTTCTCCGAAACAGGTCGCCAAGGCGACCTTCTGGGCGGCGGAGTGACCGGAGGCTACATCCTGCCCATCGGCAAGCGCCTCTCGCTCGATTTCTCGCTCGGGCTCGGATACCTGAATGCCGACTATGAGAAATACGTGGTCATCGACGGCGTGCGCGTGCGCCAGGGCTCGGAGACCAGGGACTGGTGGGGCCCCGTTCATGCCGGCATCACCCTGAAGTGGAACCTTTTCTAAACCATGGAGGACGACGATATGAAACCGACACGATATATTCCGATTCTGGCCGCCGCAACCGCCGCGCTGCTGACCGCCTCCTGCGTCAAGGACACGCTCTACAACACGCCGCACCCCGACCACGGCAAGATTACGGTCACGACCGACTGGTCGGCCCGCGGCGAGGGTATCGACATCCCCGCCACGTGGGCCCTCTCGATGGGTGACTATACGGGGACGGAGACCGCCGCCACCCACGCTCCCGAACATCTGTTTGCGCCGGGCAGCTACACACTCGTGGTGTGGAACCCGGCCGAGGGCTTCACCGTCAGCGGCACCATGGCCACCGTCGCCCCGGCCTCGGGCAGCCAGACGACGGGCTCCTTCATCGACAACGTCCCGGGGTGGTTCTTCACCCATGCCGAGCCGGTGTCGATCGAGAAGGACTCCGACTATTCGTTTACCGCCGCGATGAAGCAGCAGGTGCGCGAGCTGCAGCTGGAGCTGGAGGTGACCCAGGGACGCCCCGAACTCATCCAGAGCGTGACGGCCACCCTCAGCGGCATAGCCGGAGCCTTCGACATGGCGCGGGGGCAGACCTCGGGCGAACCGGCCTCCACGGTCTTCTCCTTCACCCGTGACGGCAGCCGGCTCACGGCCGACGCCCGCCTGCTGGGTACGATGGGAGCCGTGCAGACCATGGTGCTGGACATCGTATTTGTGGACGGCGGACGCACACAGCGCACGGAGGTCGATTTGACCGAGGCCATGAAGGACTTCAACGGCGACATGACCACCGCCTACCGCGTGACCGGGACCCTGGAGACCCCCGTCGGCATGGAGGAATGCAATGCCGAGATTACCGGCTGGGAGTCGGTGGAAGGTGGCAATGCCAGTGCGGAAATGTAACTAAAACGATGCAACAACAAGAAAAACCCCATACACCATGAAAACCCGATTTTTTGCTTTCGCAGCGCTGGCATTGACACTTGCCGCCTGTAACAACGACAACGAGAACCTGAATGACGGCCCGGTAGCCGCCAAGTTTATCGCCGACATTACGCCCGCTACCCGCGTCAATTCGGAAGGAACCGAGTGGACCGAAGGCGACCGCATCGGCGTCACCGGCGCCGGCTTTACCAACGTGCCCTACAAGAGAGAGTACGGTATGTTCATGCCTGACGGTACGGTCATCTATTTTGACGACACCGAAACCCATACCTTCCATGCCTACTATCCGTATCAGGCTGAGGGCGGAATGGTGACCGTCAGCACCACAGCCGACAAGCAGGGCTCAGGCATCGACTTCCTCTTTGCCTCGGGAGCCACGGGTGACACCCACAACCCGACGGTAGAGTTCACCGGCGATCATGCGTTCCACCACCGCATGAGTCTCATCAAATTCACCTTCAAGCCAGGCGACGGCCTCATTTTCAACGGAATGGAACCTGCTGACTACACGTTGGACGGACTGAAGCACGAAGGCACTTTCGACACGGCTACCGGAACGACTGCCGTAACCGCAGCCGTCGACTCGCCGATTAACATGCAGCTGGGCGGTGCCACCACTTCGCAAGTCATCATTCTCCCGCAGGGAGTGACCACCTCTCTTGACCTTAAAGTGTCTTTCAACGGACTGGACTATACAACCACACTGCCGAATCCATCCAAGCCCGAAGCGAATCAGTTCTCCGCAGGCTATGCCTATACCTACAACATAACGCTCAACAACAAGGGCATCACGGTGGAAGAACCGGAGATTACCCCGTGGGAACCCGGAGATTCGAACAATGTAAGCATCACGCTGTAAGCCCTACATACCGCTGCCCCGGCGCAAGCGTCAAGCCGGAGCTGCCCATAGACACTATGGTGCGACGGCCGCCTTCGCAGGCGGCGGCAGCACAAAACGAAAACAAATAAAAAGACAACCCGATATGAAGAAAAGACATTCCATCCATCTGCTTCTTGCCGCAGCCGCCCTGCTCCTTGCCACGGCAGCCTGCACGAAGGACGAACTGGCGGACGGCGACCGTCTGCCCGAAGGACAATACCCGCTGGAGATAGCCCGCATCACCCTCAGTGTGGAGGGCGGCGAGGCACAGCCCTGGGGTGCCCCGGCGACGCGCGTCAGCGAGATTGCGGACGGCACGGGCAGCGTGTTCGACGCGGGCGACCGGTTCGCCGTGCAGATAGACGGCAAGGAAGAGGTCGGCACCTACACCGTGCAGGACGACCACACCGTCAGAGCCGAAACACCCCTGTACTGGTACGACCGCAACGACCACACCGTCACCGCCTGGTATCCCGCCACGGACGGCACCATCGACCTCGGCAACCAGAGCCAAAGTCTTGCCTATGTGCTGAGCGGTACGGGCACGGGCAAATATCCGGATCCCGTCACGCTGAACTTCACCCACGCTCTGGCGAAGGTACGCATCACGCCTTCGGACGATGCACTCGGCGAAGTGCAAAGCCTTCAGCTCTATACCTATACACAGTGTACGTACAGGCAGGGAACCGCCGTAAGCGGCACGGCCGAGGGCTGGATCGAGATGAAGAAGTGCGAATACACCGAGAACGGCGCAACCATCACCTGCTGGGAGGCAAACGTGGTACCCGGCTACGAGATAACCAAGCTGATGGCCAATAACGATGGCAAGGAGCGCACCCTCTCCGCCGCCTTCATCCCCGAGGTGGGCAAGTTCTACAACATCACGCTGGACTATGACCCGGGCTATACCACCACGACCGACGACCAGGGACAGACCATCTACAACACGGACAACGAGAAGGGTCTGAAGAACATCGCCAAGCTGGTGAACGAAGAGGGGAAGACCGACATCGACATCACCCTGACCGGCGACATCACCCTGACCGGGGAGTGGACGCCGATAGGAACCTATGACAACCCATACACCGGCACCTTCGACGGCGGCAACCATACCATCACGGGGCTGAAGATTGACCAATCGGGAACGGACAATGTAGGACTGATTGGCCGTCTCGGCAGCGGAGGCAAGGTGCAGGACGTAACGCTGACAGAAGTGAACGTAACAGGTGGCACGTACGTCGGCGGCATTGCGGGACAGACCGATGGCACTGTAGAGAATTGCTCGGTCAATGGCACGGTGACAGGACAAAACCAGACCGGCGGTATCGTAGGACAAAATTTTAGCACCATCTCCGGCTGCTCAGCGGAAGGGACTGTGACGGGTAATACCAATGTCGGTGGAATATCCGGACTCTGTGTTCCTAATTATGACACAGGAACCGGCAGCTTAATCGGGTCAACCATCGAGGGCTGCCATTCCACAGCGGCTGTATCGGGCATTAGCTCTGTCGGCGGCGTGGTGGGCAACTTGGGAAATGGCTGCTCGCTCATGGCCTGCTACTCCACGGGCAACGTTACTGCCACGATAACGTATGGTCACGCTAATGTCGGCGGCGTGGTGGGTATAAACGGCCAAGGTACCGTAACCGCCTGCTATCACGCCACGGGCGAAATCACCAGTTCAGTAGGAGATAGAATCGGCGGCATCGCTGGCTGCAATGACCAAGGTACTTTCACCGCCTGCTACTGGGAGAACAATCAGGAACAAGGCACCGGCAGCGGAAGCACCGGCGGAACCGCCAAGGTGGAAGGCTCGATGACATGGGAAACCGCTATGAATGCCATGAACTCAGCATTAGAGAGCAACGGCAGCGAGTGGCGGTACGAACTCACTGGAGAATTGCCTACCTTGAAAAAATAGTAAACCGTCGAGCGGAATCCCGGTTCCGCCCGCCACGGATTTTGTTTTTCAAAAATTTTTCCTATATTTGCTCCCGTCAACCTCAACGACGCACCATGAAACGCAATACCTTTGCATACCGCTTTCGTTTCTTTTTCTTTACCGGAAAAAGCGGGACGGCATGCAACTGATACTCGAAAATCATTCAGCCTCGTATAGATGCACGCAGATCCCGCACGAAACCCCGTGCGGGATTTTTCTTTCGAACCCTCAAAAACCTCCGCCATGGAACAGATCGCCATACAGGGCATCGCAGGATGCTACCACGAATCCGCCGCCCGCCTCTTCTTCGCTCCGCAGACGATCGACGTCGTCCCCTGCCCGAGCTTCGAACAGCTCTTCGAACGGCTCGCGGCGGATCGCGCCCTGCTCGGAATCGCCGCCATCGAAAATACCATCGCCGGCAGCCTGCTCCCCAACCACGAACTGCTCCGCAACAGCCGCCTGCGCATCGTCGGCGAACAGAAACTCCGCATCTCGCACGTCATCGCCGCTCTGCGTGGACAATCCCTCGAAGCGATCCGCGAGGTCCACTCCCATCCCATCGCCCTGATGCAGTGCGGCGAGTATCTCAAGCGCCACCCCGCCATGAAGGTCGTCGAACGCGACGACACCGCCGGCAGCGCCCGCGAAATCGCCCGAAACAGACTCCCGGCAACGGCCGCCATCTGCGGTGCCGATGCCGCCGCGATGTACGGCCTCGAGATCCTCCAGCGCGGCATCGAGACAAACCCCCACAACTTCACCCGCTTTCTGGTGCTGGCCGACGAGAGCCGCGCCGCGGAGTTCGCCGATCCGGCCCGCGCGAACAAGGCGTCGCTCGTCTTCACCCTCCGCCACACGTGCGGAAGCCTCTCGAAGGTGCTGACCCTCCTCTCGTTCTACGACATCAACCTCACGAAGATCCAGTCGCTGCCGATCATCGGGCGCGAATGGGAGTACCGCTTCTACGTCGATGTCACCTTCGACGACCCGCAGCGCTACCGGCAGGCCATCGAGGCGGCCCGCCCGCTGACCAGCTCCTTCCGCATCCTGGGCGAGTATGCCGAAGGGGCCGACCCGGCGCTCCAGCCAAACAACTGACAACAACAGACTCACGAAAAACCGAAATACCATGAACGATATTCTGCCCATCACACTCCCCGGGGTCGATCCCCGGCGTCCGCTGGTCATCGCCGGCCCGTGCAGCGCCGAAACCGAGGAGCAGGTCATCGAAACGGCCCGCCAGCTGGCCGCCGAAGGGATCCGCATCTACCGCGCCGGACTCTGGAAACCCCGCACCAAACCCGGCGGTTTCGAAGGGGTCGGCGAACAGGGAATCCCCTGGCTGCAGCGCGTCAAGCACGAAACCGGCATGTATACCGCCACCGAGGTGGCCACGCGCCAGCATGTCGAGGCGGCGCTGCGGGGCGGGGTCGACCTGCTGTGGATCGGCGCCCGCACGGCCGCCAACCCCTTCGCCATGCAGGAGGTGGCCGATGCGCTGCGCGGCGTGGATGTCCCGGTGCTGGTGAAGAACCCCGTCAGCCCCGACCTCGAACTCTGGATCGGCGCCATCGAACGGATCCACAACGCCGGAATCCGCCGACTGGGCGCCATCCACCGCGGCTTCACCTCGATCGACACGAGCCTCTACCGCAACCACCCGATGTGGTCCCTGCCGATCGAACTCCACCGGCGGCTGCCGCGTCTGCCGCTCTTCTGCGACCCGAGCCACATCGGCGGCAAACGCGAACTGATCGCGCCGCTGTCGCAGCAGGCCATGGATCTCGGATTCGACGGCCTGATCATCGAGTCGCACTGCTCGCCCGACAGCGCCTGGAGCGACAAGGCCCAGCAGGTGACCCCCGAAGCGCTGGCCTACATCCTGCGCAACCTGGTGATCCGCCAGCAGAGCGTCACGACGGAGAGCCTCAACGAACTGCGCGCCCGGATCGACAAGCTCGACGACCAGCTGCTTGAACTGCTGGCCCGCCGGATGCGCGTCTCGCGCGACATCGGCCAGTACAAGAAGGAGCACGACATGGCGGTGCTCCAGAGCCGCCGCTACGAGGAGCTGCTGGCCCGGCGCACGGCCCAGGCCGTCGAACTGGGCATGGACCCCGACTTCATGCGCACCGTCCTGCAGGCCATCCACGAAGAGTCGGTCCGCCAGCAGATGGAGATCCTCGGCCGATGAGCGGATTTGTTACATTTCGGTGAAATGTCCGACACGAAGGATGTAACATCCGTGAATGTTGTGTAAATTTGGCGCGGATTCAAACCCGAAGAAGCTATGGCAAAACACAAAATCCTCGTGGTCGACGACGAAGAGTCGCTGTGCGAAATCCTGCAGTTCAACCTCGAAGTCGAGGGTTATGACGTCGACGTGGCCTACAGCGCCGAACAGGCCCTGGAGATGCATCCCGAACGCTATTCGCTCATCCTGCTCGACGTGATGATGGGCGAGATGAGCGGCTTCCGGATGGCCCGCATCCTGAAGGCGAATCCCGAAACGGCCCACGTGCCGGTGATCTTCTGCACGGCCAAGGATTCCGAAGACGATACGGTCGCCGGCCTGAACCTCGGCGCCGACGACTACATCACCAAACCCTTCTCGATCCGCGAGGTGCTGGCCCGCGTGCGGAGCGTCCTGCGCCGGTCGGCCGCCGCGGAACCCGAACACGAAACCATCGCCTTCGAAGGGCTCGAGATGGATCTCAAGCGCAAGATCTGCACCCTCGACGGCGAAGAGCTCCCGCTGACCAAGAAGGAGTTCGAAATCCTCGCCCTGCTGCTCGGCCACCGCGGCGTGATCTTCTCGCGCGAGGAGATCCTCCACCGCATCTGGAGCGACGAGGTGATCGTCCTCGACCGTACGATCGATGTCAACATCACCCGCCTGCGCCGCAAGATCGGCCCCTACGGCAAACACATCGTAACGCGTCTGGGCTATGGCTACGGCTTTGAAGAGTAGGCTCTCCTACCACCGACGGCTCTTCCTGCTGCTGCTCGTCTTCTCGTGGTCGCTCGTGGCCTGCTTCGTGCTGTTCCAGTACGGCCGCGAGAAGCACTTCAAGGCCGAACACCTCAACGGCGAACTGCAGCTCTTCAACATGCGCCTGATCGACGCCCTGGAGGAGGGCATCCCCCCCGAACGCTTCATCGCCACCCACGACGAACCCTTCCGCGAACTGCGCGTCACGCTCATCGACCGCTCGGGACGCGTTCTCTTCGACAATACGCTCGACTCGCTCCCGACGGCCAACCACCTCGACCGTCCCGAAGTCATCGACGCCCTGGCCCACGGCACGGGCTACATCATCCGCCGCCATTCGGAGAGCACCCACCTCAACTACTTCTACTCGGCCATGGCCGGCGACGGCTGCATCGTCCGTTCGGCCGTTCCCTACAGCGTCTCGCTGAGCGAGGTGCTGGCCGCCGACAGCGACTTTCTCTGGTTCATGCTGGGGATCACGCTGCTGATGAGCATCGCCGGCTACTTCGCCACGCGGCGGCTGGGGCACAACATCTCGCGGCTCAACGACTTTGCCGAACGGGCCGAACGCGGCGAACGGATCGACGAGATGGAGCCCTTCCCGCACGACGAACTGGGCGAGATCTCGAACCACATCATCCAGCTCTACGCCCGCCTGCAGCGGACCACCGCCGACCGCGACCGCGAACACGCCCTGGCGCTGCACGAGGAGCAGGAGAAGATCCGCATCAAGAAACAGCTCACCAACAACATCAACCACGAACTGAAGACCCCCGTGGCGGCCATTCAGGGCTATCTGGAGACGCTGCTGGCCAACCCGCAGATCGACGAGCGCAAGCGCCGCGACTTCCTCGAGAAGAGCGCCGCCCAGACCGAACGGCTGCGGCGGCTGCTCGCCGACGTCTCGACCATCACGCGCATGGACGAGGCGAGCCAGCTGATCCAGAAGGAGCCCGTCGTGCTGAACGACCTGATCGACGAGGTGGCCGACGAAATGGCACTCCGCCCCGCCGACCAGCGGCTGCGCGTGAACGTCGACTTCCCGAAACGGGTCGTCATCGAGGGCAATCCCGCCCTGCTGGGGTCGATCTTCCGCAACCTGGCGGACAATGCCGCCGCCTACTCGGGCGGCCGCGACATCTACATCCGTCTGCTCGACGATACGCCCGACGAATGCACGATCCTCTTTGCCGACAACGGCATCGGCGTCGGCGAGGAGCACCTCCCGCACCTCTTCGAACGCTTCTACCGCGTCGACAAGGGCCGCTCGCGCAAACTGGGCGGCACGGGACTCGGACTCTCGATCGTCAAGAACGCCGTGATGATCCACGGCGGCACGATCTCGGTCCGCAACCGCGACCGCGGCGGACTCGAATTCACCTTCACCCTGAAGAAAAAGAGCTGAACGCCGATGTTTCACGACGTTGCAATACGCTCTTAACGCATTTGTAATATCTGTTTCGGACCTTTGCTGCCGGTAAGCCTCACCCCGGCATGTCCCCGGCAAAGCGCCGCTCCACCGGCTCCGACAAGGAGTATCTCCCGGCCGCCGCGCGTCGACACCCCGGAGAGGGCTTTTCCCTACGGAAAAACTCTAAACGGAACAGATATATGTCGCCCTTGTTTACCGCCATCGTCATCATTCTGGCCATCCTGGCCGTGATGGGCATTGTCGTGGGTGTCGCCAACGACGCCATCAACTTTCTCAATTCGGCCATCGGCTCGAAGGTCGCCCCGCGCCGCGTGATCCTCTGGATCGCCGCCGCCGGCATCCTCATCGGTACGCTCACCTCCAGCGGCATGATGGAGGTCGCCCGCAGCGGCGTCTTCTATCCCGCACAGTTCTCCTTCCCGGAGATCATGCTGCTGTTTCTGGGCATGATGCTCGGCAACGTCCTGCTGCTGGACCTCTACAACACACTCGGCCTGCCGACCTCGACCACCGTCTCGATGGTCTTCGGACTGCTCGGCGCCGCCGTCGCCACGGCCCTCTTCCGCATCTCGGCCGATCCGGCCGTCTCGCTGCAGGACCTCTCGCAGTTCATCAACACCGGAAAGGCCATGGCCATCATCGCCGCCATCCTCCTCTCGGTCGCCTTCGCCTTCATCACGGGACTCATCTACATGTACATCTCGCGACTGATCTTCTCGTTCCGCTATGCGCCGGTCTTCCGCCGCTGGGGCGCCGTGTGGTGCGGCATCTCGCTTGCCGGAATCCTCTACTTCGCCCTCTTCAAGGGGCTCAAGAGCTCGGGACTCATCCCCACGGAGATCTCCGCCTACGTCACCGACCATGTGCTGCTCACGCTGCTGGTCTTCTGGATCGCGGCGGCCATCGTGCTGTGGATCTTCCAGCGCCTCTTCCGCCTGAACATCATGCGCATCACCATCCTCTCGGGCACCTTCGCCCTGGCCCTGGCCTTCGCCGGCAACGACCTGGTGAACTTCATCGGCGTGCCGCTGGCCAGCTTCGACGCCTGGCAGATCGCCCGTGACGCCGGCAGCGAGGCCATCATGATGGGGCAGCTCGAGGAGCCGGCCCGCGCCAACTTCCTGATCCTGCTCGCCTCGGGCCTGATCATGGTACTGACGCTTTTCTTCTCGAAAAAGTCGCAGCACGTAGCCGAGACCGAGCTCTCGCTCGCCTCGCAGCACGAGGAGGAGGAGCGTTTCGGCTCGACCTTCCTCTCGCGCAGTCTGGTGCGGCTGACGCTCATGGCCAACCACCTCTGGTCGGGCATCGTCCCCGAGCGCGTACAGAAGGCCATCGACCGCCGCTTCGAACCGCTGCCCGTCGAGGAGCGCACCTCGGCCCAGTATGACATGATCCGCGCCGTGGTCAACCTGACGGCCGCCTCGGTGCTGATCGCCATCGGCACGTCGTACAAACTCCCGCTCTCGACCACCTACGTCGTCTTCATGGTGGCGATGGGTTCGTCGCTGGCCGACCGCACGTGGGGCCGCGAGAGCGCCGTCTACCGCATCACCGGCGTGATGGCCGTCATCTCGGGATGGTTCATCACCGCCCTGGGCGGATTCCTCATCGCCCTGGCCGTCACGGCCCTGCTGCTCTGGGGCGGATGGATCGCCGTCGTGGCCCTGACGCTCCTCTGCGCCTGGCTGCTCGTCCGCAGCCACCGCAAGACCCCCGCGCTGAAGGAGGAGGCCGAAAAGGCCCTGCTCCCGCTCGAGAAGGCCGAAACCCCCGACGAGGTGCTCTGCGCCTGCATCGGCGAGGTCTGCAACACGATGCAGGAGGTGACGCGCATCTACAACCGCACGCTGGTGGCCGTCTTCAAGGAGAACCGCAAGGTGTTGAAGGAGATGGTCCGCGACTCGAACCGGCTCTTCGAGGAGGCGCGCGACCGCAAATACAACATCATGCCGACGCTGCGGCGCCTGCAGCGGTGCGACATCGACACGGGCCACTTCTACGTCCAGGTGGTCGACTACCTCTCGGAGGTGACCAAGGCGCTGATCCACATCACCCGCCCCTCGTTCGAACACATTGACAACAACCACGAGGGGATGTCCAAGGAGCAGATCGTCGACCTGATGCGCGTGAACGACCAGGTCGAGGAGATCTTCGACAAGATCAACGACATGCTCGCCACGAAGGACTTCTCGGATCTGGATCTGGTGCTCGAGATGCGCGACCGCCTCTTCGACACGATCGTCGAGGCCGTCAAGAGCCAGCTGCGCCGCATCAACGGCGATCCGTCGACCTCGACCCGCGCCAGCGTCCTCTACCTGACGATCCTCAACGAGACGAAGACCATGGTGCTCCAGTCGCGCAACCTGCTCAAGTCGCAGCGCTACTTCCTCGAGTCGCAGCACGAGATGGCGCCCGCCGCCGAAAGCTCGAAATAACCCGCCGCGCGAATCGTCATACGAATGTAACGGGGCCGTCATTTCGCTGAAACGACGGCCCCGTATCTTTGCAGTGTGAAAACCAATGAGAGGTTTCACAAGTTGGTTTTAGGTTACATAAGTAGGTTAGTGGGAGATGCAGTGACGCGACGTCACGGCATCTTTCCGTTTACAAGAGGGAGGGCATCGGTCGAACGGTGCCCTTTTCTGCATCCGGAGCAGCCCCCGGCGCCGCTACAGCTCCATGTCGCGCAGGTGGATCTCCAGCGCCCGCACCGAGATCTGAATCTCGCGGAACGAGACGCCGAGCGAGGCGATCAACAGCAGCAGCGCAATGCCGAAAACCCAGGCCGAAAGGGTGAAGAGCCCGATGTAGATCAGAAACATCGTCACGACGCAGAGAAAGAGGCTCGAGACGCCGAGCGCCTGCATCGTGCGTGTGAGGTGGAGCCGGCGGCGGAGGTTGTCGATCTGGGCGCGCGTCACCTTCGACGGGTGCTCGAGATGCTGCTCCTTGAGCGTGCGCACCAGCTGTGCGTAGGAGAGGAAACGGTTGGTGTAGGCCAACAGGATCAGCGATACGGCCGAAAACAACAGGGCCGGCGTGGTAAGCGTAAGTTCTTCCATGACGATAAGGATGAGGTCAGGGGCAAAGGTAGCCATTTTCCGCCGATTTCGAAAAGCGGGGCCGCTCCGCACCGGATACCGAGAAACAGGTATTTTTTTAATTTTTATAAAAATTTGCGGCGTGAATCGTGGCGGATGGGAAAATTCGCCTATCTTTGTGCACCGAAAGAAGACAATCTTAATCCCAAAACGAACAACAACGCATCTTTATGGAACTGAACAAAACCTTTATCGACGGGCTTTGGAGCAAGGAGATCAACGTCACGAGTTTCGTGCAGACGAACATCACCCCCTATCTGGGCGACGCGTCGTTCCTGCAGGGACCGACCGAACGGACCAAACACATCTGGAATCTCTGCCTGAAGGCCCTCGAGGAGGAGCGTCAGAACAACGGCGTCCGCTCGCTGGACAACAAGACCGTCTCGACCATCACCTCCCACAAGGCCGGTTACATCGACCGTGAGAACGAACTGATCGTGGGTCTGCAGACCGACGAACTGCTCAAGCGCGCCATCAAGCCCTTCGGCGGCATCAACGTCGTCTCGCGCGCCTGCAAGGAGAACGGAACGGACATCGACGAGAAGGTGCGCGACATCTTCACCCACTACCGCAAGACGCACAACGACGGCGTCTTCGACGTCTACACCGAGGAGATCCGCTCGTTCCGCTCGCTGGGCTTCCTGACCGGTCTGCCGGACAACTACGCCCGCGGCCGCATCATCGGCGACTACCGCCGTCTGGCCCTCTACGGAACGGACCGTCTGATCGAGGCCAAGCAGCAGGATCTGCGCGCGCTGACCGGTCCGATGACCGACGCCCGCATCCGCCTGCGCGAAGAGGTCGCCGAGCAGATCAAGGCCCTGAAGGAGATCCGCACGCTGGGCGAGTACTACGGGCTGGATCTGAGCCGCCCGGCCACGTCGGCCCGCGAGGCCGTGCAGTGGGTCTACATGGCCTATCTGGCCGCTGTCAAGGAGCAGGACGGAGCCGCCATGTCGCTGGGCAACGTCTCGTCGTTTCTCGACATCTTCATCGAGTATGACCTCGCCCACGGCCTGATCGACGAGTCGTTCGCCCAGGAACTCATCGACCAGTTCGTCATCAAGCTCCGCATGGTGCGCCACCTGCGCATGCAGTCCTACAACGACATCTTCGCCGGCGACCCGACGTGGGTGACCGAGGCCATCGGCGGACGCTTCAACGACGGCCGCACGAAGGTGACGAAGACCTCGTTCCGCTTCCTGCAGACGCTCTACAACCTCGGCCCCTCGCCCGAACCCAACCTCACGATCCTCTGGAGCCCCGACCTGCCGCAGGGATTCAAGGATTTCTGCGCCCGCGTCTCGGCCGACACCAGCTCGATCCAGTACGAGAACGACGACCTGATGCGCGAAGTGCGCCACTCGGACGACTACGGCATCGCCTGCTGCGTGTCGTATCAGGACATCGGCCGCCAGATCCAGTTCTTCGGCGCCCGCTGCAACCTGGCCAAGGCGCTGCTGCTGGCCCTGAACGAGGGCCGCTGCGAGAACACCGGCACGCTGATGGTCAAGGGAATCCCGGCGCTGTCGGAGGGTCCGCTGCGCTTCGAGGAGGTGATGCAGAACTACAAGAAGGTGCTGCACGAGATCGCCCGCGTCTACAACGAGGCGATGAACATCATCCACTACATGCACGACAAGTACTACTACGAGAAGGCCCAGATGGCGTTCGTCGACACCGACCCGCGCATCAACCTCGCCTACGGCGTGGCCGGCCTCTCGATCGCCCTCGACTCGCTCTCGGCCATCAAGTACGCCAAGGTGACCCCCCGCCGCAACGAGCAGGGTCTGACCGAAGGGTTCGACATCGAGGGTGAATTCCCCTGCTTCGGCAACAACGACGACCGCGTCGACCACCTGGGAGTCGATCTGGTCTACTACTTCAGCGAGGAGCTCAAGAAGCTGTCCGTCTACAAGAATGCCCGCCCGACGCTCTCGCTGCTGACGATCACCTCGAACGTGATGTACGGCAAGAAGACCGGCGCCACGCCCGACGGCCGTGCCAAGGGTGTCGCCTTCGCTCCGGGGGCCAACCCCATGCACGGACGCGACAAGAGCGGTGCCATCGCCTCGCTCTCGTCGGTGGCCAAGCTGCGCTACCGCGACTCGCAGGACGGCATTTCGAACACCTTCTCGATCATCCCCAAGTCGCTGGGTCCGACGCCCGAAGAGCGGGTCGAGAACCTCGTCACGATGCTCGACGGCTACTTCACGAAGGGTGCCCACCACCTGAACGTCAACGTGCTGAACCGCGAGATGCTCGAGGATGCCATGGAGCACCCGGAGAAGTATCCGCAGCTGACGATCCGCGTCTCGGGCTACGCCGTGAACTTCACCAAGCTGAGCCGCGAACACCAGCTCGAGGTCATCAGCCGCAGTTTTCATGAGCGGATGTAGCATCTGGAATCGATTCCGCAACGACGCAACAAGATGATCCGCGTACACTCCTACGAATCGATGGGAACCTTCGACGGGCCGGGACTCCGGCTCGTCGTTTTCCTGCAGGGCTGCCCGTTCCGCTGCCTCTACTGCGCCAACCCCGACACGATCGAGGCGGGCGGCGGCAAGTCCACCGACGCGGCGGAGATCCTCCGCATGGCAGTCGATCAGAAGCCCTTCTACGGGCGGCGCGGCGGCGTGACCTTCTCGGGAGGCGAACCGACGTTCCAGGCCGCGGCCCTCACGCCGCTGGTGCGGGAGCTGAAGGACGCCGGGATCCACGTCTGTCTGGACTCGAACGGCGGGGTGTGGAACCCGGCTGTCGAGGAGCTGCTGGGGCTGGTGGACCTGGTGCTGCTCGACGTCAAGCAGGCCAACCCCGCACGTCACCGCATGCTCACCGGGTGCGAAAACACGCAGACGCTCCGCACGGCTGCCTGGCTCGAGGAGCACGGCAAGCCCTTCTGGCTGCGCTACGTGCTCGTCCCGGGCTACAGCGATGCCGAAGAGGATATCCGTGCGCTGGGCGAGCGGCTGGGCGGCTACCGTTCGATCGAACGGGTCGAGCTGCTGCCCTACCACACGCTCGGAGTCCACAAATACGAGGCGATGGGGCTTCCGTACCGGCTGGCCGACGTACGGGAGAACACCCCCGAACAGATCGACCGCGCGGCGGCGCTGCTGCGGGAGTACTTCCCGACGGTGGTGGTCAACTGACCCATCCCGGCCGCCGAACCGATAGACAGAGAGCGCCCCGGACCGAACGAACGGTCCGGGGCGCTCTTCGTCAACGGACCCGGGAAGCCCTGCCGACAGCCCGACCGGCAGCAAAAAGCCGAAAAAAAACATACGATTCGGAGAGCCCGCAACGTTATTGAATGTGTCGGGCCGAAGAGACCCGGCCACAACATAAAGAGTGCGATTATGAACAGAATGTTTTTGATTTTGGCCGCACTGTTTTTGATACATACGGCCGCCGAGGCCCAGACCGAGCGTCGGATCTACACGCAAGCCGAGCAGACCGAAGCCCAACAGCGGGCCCTCGAAAAGCAGATGCAGGAGATGCAGGACTCCGTCAACTATGCCCATGCGCTGGAGGCGCTCAACAAGCTGGACTTCGTGCTCGAAGCCGACAAACTGGTCTTCAAGCGCGGTAATTCGGCCTTCGTCAGCTCGACGACCAACTTCGTGTCGCTCAAGGATGACCGGGCCGTCGTACAGATTGCCCCCTTCAACGGCGGCGGTCCCAACGGAGTCGGAGGTATCACGCTCGAAGACCGCGCCTCGAACATCACCGTCAAGACCGACCGCAAGGGCAATACCTACTTCACGATGAATGTCATGGGATCGGGGCTTTCGGCCGCGGTGACCTTCACGCTGCCGAAGGGGAGCAACAACGCCACCGTAACGGTCGATCCCACCTTCAGCAGCAACCGCGTCACCTTCTACGGGCGGCTGGTGCCGACAGCCCGATCGAGGGTCTACGAGGGGCGGAGTTTCTGACCCCGGTGCCGACGATTCACGACGTCGCACCTCGCTACGAAAAAGCGGTCTTCCCGTTGTGGGAAGACCGCTTTTTTTGTGCCTCTATGGATGGCAGATGGCTACTCCGTCGTCAGGCGGAGCCGGCACGGACGGAGCCCCGGAGCCGATGCCTCGACGAGAATCTCGCCCGGGCGGTCACCGCTCTGGATCAGGGCCGTCAACGCGCCGCTGAAGAGGTGCATTTCGGGGTGGTGGAAGAGTTCGAGCGACGTCGGATCGCCGTTGGCCATGGCTCGGAAGCGTCCCTCACCCGTCACCCGGATCTTCACCCGCCGGGTGTCGGTCGGCACGGGATTGCCCGCCCGGTCGACCACGCTGACCCGTACGTAGGCCAGATCCTCGCCGTCGGCCGACAGCCGCGACCGGTCGGGCTCCAAACGCAGCGCCCAGGGCCGCCCGGGGGTCACCACCCGCTGTTCGCCGACCGCATGCCCCTCGGCATCGTAGGCCACCACGCGCAGCTCGCCCGGCTCGTAACGCACGTCGTTCCACATCAGGCGGAAGCGGTGCATCACCGTCGAGTCGCACTTCTCGCGGCGTCCCTGGCTCACGCCGTTGACGAAAAGTTCGGCCGCGGGCCACGACGTATAGACATAGACCGGTGTCACCTCACCCTCGCGTCCAGGCCAGTTCCAGTGGGGAAGGAGGTGCAGCGTCGGTTCGTCCCGGTTCCAGACGCTGCGGTAGAGCCAGTAGCGGTCCTTCGGGATCGAGGCCAGGTCGATGATGCCGAAGACCGACGAATGGTTGGGCCAGGCATCCGTATCGTAGGGGGTGGGCTCGCCGAGGTAGTCGAATCCCGTCCAGACGAACTGCCCGATGACCCATTCGCGATCCTCGTCCATGGCCAGATCCACGTCCGGGATGTTCGACCACGGACAGTATTCGACGTCGTACGACGAGGAGTGATGGTCGGCGTGAAGCATGCCGGCTCCCGGCTCCACGGGGAAGTGGTAGACGCCGCGCGAGCTGACCGTCGAGGCGGTCTCCGACCCGAGGATGAGATTCTGCGGCAGGCGGGCGTAGGCCTCGTCGTAGCGGCGGGGCTTGTAGTTGAATCCGGCGATGTCGAGCTGGGCCGCGAAGCCGTTGTTGACCACCGCATCGAACTGATCCATGCCGCACGTCACGGGACGTGTCGGATCCTCGCGGTGGCAGATCGCCTGCAGGCGTGCCGCCACCCGGTAGCCGTCGGCCGACCACTGCGTCGGCACCTCGTTGCCGATCGACCACATCACCACCGAGGGGTTGTTGCGGAAGTGGTGCAGCATGTTGACCATGTCGCGTTCGGCCCACTCGTCGAAGAAACGGTGGTACCCGTTCGCACACTTGGCCGTCTCCCACTCGTCGAAGGGTTCGACCATGAGCATGAAGCCCATCTCGTCGCACAGCTCGACCAGCTCCTCGGCCGGCATGTTATGCGACGTGCGGATGGCATCGCACCCCATCTCGCGCAGCAGGGTCAGCTGCCGGCGGATGGCTGCGCGGTTGACCGCCGCACCGAGCGGTCCGAGGTCGTGATGGAGGCAGACGCCGCGGAACTTCCGCCGCTCGCCGTTGAGAAAGAATCCGCGGTCGGCCCGCAGCTCGACGGTGCGGATGCCGAAGCGCGTCGTGCAGCTGTCAACCAGCCGCTCGTCGACGTAGATGTGCGACTCGGCCGTGTAGAGCGTCGGTGTCTCGGGCGACCACCGTTCCGGCCGGAGGACCGTCAGGTGCTGCTCGGCCGGTTCGCCATGGTTCAGCCGGCGAAGGTCGTTCTTCGTGGCGACGACCCGCCCTTCACGGTCGCGGATGCGGCTCTCGATCCGGATCTCGGCCCCCTCGCCGAGCCCCTCGATCTGCGTGCGGAGCGTCACCGAGGCGTAGTCGTCACCGACGTAGGGGGTCGTCACCGTCACCCCCCAGACCGGCACGTGCACCGGCGGAAGGGTCAGCAGCCGCACCTTGCGGTAGAGCCCCGCACCGGGGTACCAGCGCGACGACTGCGGCCGGTTCTCGAGCTGCACGGAGAGACGGTTCTCCCCCTCGTGCAGGGCATCGGTCACATCGCACCAGAAGGCGTTGTAGCCGTAGGGCCAGAAGCAGACCAGCGAATCGTTGACCCGGACGCGGGCCTCGCTCATCGCCCCGTCGAAGAGCAGCACGTAACGCGCCTCACCCTTTGCCGGGAGATTCAGCGTGCGGCGGTAACACCCCTGCCCGACATAGGGGAGGCCCCCCGTGCGGCCGGTCTTGACCGTGGCGACACGCTCGCCGTTCTGCGTCACGGCCACCTCCTGCAGGTCATTGTCGCGTGAAAAGGGGCCGAAGATCGCCCAGTCGTGGGGGATAGTGACCGGTTGCCACCCGTTCGTGGCCTGAAGATCGTCTCCGAGCCGGAATTCCCATTCACGGAGCAGTTGTTCGCTGCGCGGCTGTGCATCGAGGATCAATGCCGTCCATACGGCGGCCAGCAATCCCAGGATTCGTAAGATTCGCATATTTTTCTTTGTAGTTTTGAGTTCTCCATATGGGGTAACCAGCCCCGCTGTTAAGCACCATTGAGACCGAAGCGTTTTCATGAAACCATCTTCCGAAAACATGCATCCTGCAGCTCCGGGGGGGGGAAAAAAGATCCGGACAGTCTCAAAGAATGCCCAGATCCTTCGCCACACGGCAGGCCTCGATCGAGTTGCGCACCTGCAGCTTGCCCAGAATCTCCTGCCGGTGGCGGCTGACCGTATGCACACTGATCGAAAGCCGCTGTGCAATGGCCTTGCTCGTCATCCCGCCGTCGATCAGACGCAGCACCTCCCGTTCGCGTTCGGAGAGGATCCGCAGATCGTCACGCCGCTCGAGCGGCTGCAGCCGCCCGGTGGCCGTGTGGACCACCACCGCATCGTGCGGCAGATCCAGAACCAGTGGATTGTAGAGGCAGAGCGTCAGCCAGAGGCTGTTGTCGTGCGGCGAGGTGATGTAGAAGAGCCGGTGCAGGGTCGGCAGCCAGTTGCCGAAGCGATCCTTCATCCGCAGCCGCTGCGCCAGGCAGTAATTGCTCCGCGAAGGGCCCGGCTGGTGCTTCATGAAGTGGAAGAAGCGCAGCTCCTGCAGATACTTCGCCGCCAGATCCTCGGGATGGATACGCGACAGGATGGACTCTTCCCACACCGAGTCGATCTCGTCCACGGCCCCCGATCCAGACTCGAGTCCCAACGTCCGCGCAAAACCGCCATAACAGATATGACTGCGGTTCGACCGCAGATCGCTCAGCACCGAAAGGCAATTCTCCATGCGGGCGTAGTCCTCGGCCAGCAGCTTGCAGCGCGCCAACTCGTCGGCATCCCGGGCACTCTCCGGACGGGAAAAATCCTGATTGAGGAACTCCCGGTTCAGTTGGTGGAGGATCTCCATGGCAAGAAATGGTTATTTATGATCATTGCAGGTTCAATACCAGTCATCTACCTTTGCAAAGGTAATACAAACGGATGGTTATCCCTCCGCCGCAAAAGAGAATATTCAATTCAAAAGTCCGAAAAAATGAAAAAACTGCTGACACTGACGCTGATGCTCGCCGCATCGCTCTACACGCTCCAGGCCCAGACGCTGGAGAAGATGAACTGGTTCAACGAGCCCGAAAAGTGGGAGATCCACCAGGGAAAGCTCTCGATGGATGTCACCCCGCAGAGCGACTACTGGCGCATCTCGCACTACGGATTTACGGTCGACGACGCCCCGTTCTACTACGCCACCTACGGCGGTGAGTTCGAGGCCAAGGTCAAGATCACGGGCGACTACCGCGAACGGTTCGACCAGGCCGGGCTGATGCTGCGCATCGACCACGAAAACTACATCAAGGCGGGCATCGAGTTCGTCGACGGCAAGTTCAACCTCAGCACCGTGGTTACGCACCACACCTCCGACTGGAGCGTCATCACGCTGGAGAAGGCCGTGCCCTGCATCTGGATCAAGGCCGTCCGCCGGCTGGATGCCGTCGAGATCTTCTACTCGTTCGACGACAAGGAGTACACGCTCATGCGCAACGCCTGGCTGCAGGACAATACGCCGGTCATGGTGGGCATGATGGCCGCCTGCCCCGACGGAAAGGGCTTCCGCGCCACCTTCGAACACTTCCAGGTCAAGCATCTGCCCGATCTGCGACGCCTCGAGTGGCTGAGCAAGAATGCCGAATAACGACAAACGCCGGTAGTGTTTCAAAAAGTGTGTCTGGATAGGAGCCTTCAGATTCTTCAGATATGCAAATATAGCGATTCTTGTTTTCAGATCCACACGCCGCGGCGTGTGGATCTTATTTTTGTGTTATAGTCTTCACTCGGGGAATAATTCCCGATCCAGGTCGATCCGCGGCACCGGCCTCAGATAGGATTTCTTAT